>Ga0180437_10000545_pt1 | contig 71698 bp, 70 predicted proteins | sample SS_ome_4_FD_132410 | JGI IMG/M metagenome (GOLD analysis project Ga0180437, IMG submission 132410) | Hypersaline lake sediment archaeal communities from the Salton Sea, California, USA - SS_3_D_1 metaG | ecosystem: Environmental > Aquatic > Non-marine Saline and Alkaline > Hypersaline >...
AAAATAGAGTATATAAATATATTGCTAAAAATAGTATACTATTGACAACATAACCAATATATGATATTGTCTATAATATAAACAAATAAGATAATACGTCGTTATGAAAACAACTAATTTAACCACTATTCTCCAAAATCTCGGACTAAACGAAAAAGAAGCCAAAGTCTACTTGGCTTGTCTTGAGCTCGGAAGCGCGACCGTGCAGGAAGTATCTGATAAGGCAGGTGTAAAGCGTACGAGTGTATATAACTTTCTTGAAGATATGAAAGCGAGAGGATTTATCACTGAAGTCAAATATGGCAAAAGAATTCTTTTGACCGCCGAGGATCCGCATACACTCCTCAAAAAAGCGGACGAGCAGAAAAAACAGCTTGAAGAACTGCTCCCTGAATTTTTGAGCATTTACAACTTGCAGGGCAGTAAACCAAAAGTGAAATTTTACCAAGGAGTAGAGGGATTGAAACGAATTTATGAAGATACATTGAAACATGGTGGTTCGATTTACCTTGTTTCTGACTACGAACGAATGTTTGAAACGATTGAGCCTGATTGGATGTGGGATTATGCTACACGGCGCATGGGAAAAGGCATAAAAGCATTTTCTATTGCAAAAGAGAGTGCAAGAGGACTGGAAGTTAAAAATAGGGATAGTAAACATCTACGCGAAACACGCTTTGTCAAAGAAGTGGATTTTGAAACCGAAATAAATATTTACGGCGATAAGATTGCTTTACTTTCGTTTCGTCGTCCGTATGCCGGAGTGATTATAGAAGACAGGGCTATCGCGCAAACACTCAAATCAATGTGGAAGATCATTTGGAAACAGGCGAAATAAAAATTGCTCCCGACGATTAGTCGGGGAACTCCATGTTTTTTCCCTCATAAAAAAATCATCCCGCCGAGCATTCGGCGGGATACCTATTTTAAATGAAAAATCAATTTAATCACTATAGAAAAATGGGCGACGTCAGGAGCTGAAAGAAAAAGCGTATTTCAGCTAACGTTTCGGCATATCTGATGTTTGCCGTAGCGTAGCGGAGGCAAATATGGGTGGAGGCTTTTGTATAAAAGCCGTAACCAGATATGCCGTGTTAGCTGATGTATTCCTTTTCTTTTGTTTTCTGATAAGAAAACTTGTTTTAAAAAATTTTCAAATTTCTTTTTTGTTTTGGGCGAAGGGCAGAGGGGATTAAGGGGTGAATGCCCGAGCCCAAAACACCTTATTTATTCAACAGTTTCACTAATTCATCGAAAATGTATATTTTATTTCGTTTCTTCTTGGGCGTAGCGTCTTGTATGATTCCGGACTCAACAAATTTTGCCACAAGATTGAAAAATGTTTGAGTATTTTTTATCTTGCTATCTTTTTTGATACTTGCCGTGCTAAAAACAGGATGAATAAATAAAGCATCTAAAAGATTATTGGCGTACATGGAATTAACTTTTAGAACTTTTTCTTTGTATTTTGCGTGGAGGTTCAATATCGCCCGGCCGGTTTGTTCCGCATCCTTCGCCTGCGTTGCGAGCGCGGTTAAGAAAAATTGTATCCAGTTTTGCCAATCCTCTTTTTCACTGACGCCCCGAAGCAAGTCGTAATAGTCTTGGCGATGGGCCTCGAAGAACTTGCTTAAATACAAAAATGGATGAGCAAGGAGTTCTCTCTCATATAAAAAAAGTGAAATTAAAAGTCTGCCGACACGGCCATTTCCGTCGAGAAAAGGATGGATCGCTTCAAATTGATAGTGCGCGACAGCAATTTGCACCAACTTGTCTTTTTCCTTGTCCGAGTTGAGATATTTTTCAAGATTACTGAACAAGGGCGCAATTTCTTGGGTCGGCGGCGGAATAAAAGACGCGCTTTCAATATCAGCTCCGGGCTTGCCGATAAAAACTTGAATTTTTCTGAATTCACCGGGAGTTTTGTTATGCCCACGTCCGGATTCCAAAAGGGTTGCGTGCAGTTTTTTGATCAGGTTTTCAGATAGGGGCTTTTTTTCCAGCTCTTTGATGCCCAAATTCAGCGCTTTGCGATAATTCAAAATTTCATGAACGTCTTTTTTCTTTTCTGTTTCGTATTTTTTATCTTGCAGCGCCTCATACTGAAAAACGTCGTTCATACTCGCTTGTGTACCTTCGATTTTGGAACTCAGAACAGCCTCTTTTGTCAGGAGGGTTCGGCCGAGCAGCTTTGGATTTGGTAAAGCAGTAAGCAGGGCATCCAGTCCGGCGATGGCTCGGTGCGCGCTGGTGATGTGGTCGATTAAGGGGTTGTAGTCTATTTTGACTGGAAGCATTGGCGGAATAAAGGGTTTTTTTGTCATACAAATGTGATTAGAATAAGGAAATACATTATTCTAATGGTTAGAATATGAATTTAGCTTATTCTAATAATATCAGATATATTAGAATAGTGCAAGGTAATTCTTCATAAAATACAGTATCTTTAAGTGGATTTGTTTTTAATTATATTTTAGTTAAAAATGCATAATTTAGCCAAAAATAGTCAGCAAACCCTTGACAGAACCATGATTTTTTGCTATAATTAAGCCTTAATATAATTGTTGGAAAATTTTGTTTATGGTTTTCTTTGTCTATGTTTCACTAGAGCATATATAAAGAAGTCCGCAAGCAAGCGGTTTCCTCTTTGCCGATGGTCGGCGAGGAGCATGGTTTCTCACACAGAGGAGCCAGGGAGAATGAAAATGGATACCCTTCGTTCGGCCTCACATCTGCAGAGGGAGCTCGGGGACGAGCTCTTTCAGGCGCTGATAAGCTCCGACAACACGGAGGCGGTTCGCAAGTTCGCCAAGGGCCTCCTCAAGGGCGCCCTGCCGACCGAGATCGTGGTCGCTGGCCGCACTTACGAGGTTCTCGGCTTCCTGCGGGAGGGCGAGGACTACGTGACCGGCCGCACCATGGTCGAGCGGGCCAAGGAGATGGATGCGAATCTGGGCGAGGACGACGGCCAGCACCTGCTCAACAACCAGCAGGACATTCCGACCGCTCTTCGCGGCAAGGTCGTGTTCGTCTTCACGGACTGGCGCCATCCCGACGACTCCGAGAACGTTGACTACGTCTACTGGTACGACGATCGCTGGATCCGGAACGGGGACTGGCTCGGCGACGGCTGGGGCGACTGCGATCGAGTGCTCCGCCGCAAGTAGTCGGCGCTTGGCGCCTTGGGTTCTTGGAACCGGTTCTTGGATTCTTGAACACTTGGCGCGTCGTTCGCGAACGACGCGCCTTGGCGCTTGGGCCGCTTCTCATCTCTTTACTCGCATACGCGAGTCCCACCTACCTGGCCTCTTCGCGATTCGTCGCAAGAGGCCTCCATACCCTGGACTTAACAAGGTTGAGTTCAGAGTATGGCCGTTTGGTTGTAGCTTTCTTCATAAATATTTTGTCAAAGATATAAATGAAGAAGGCCATAATCATGAGGTCTTCCTCTTTGCCGATGGTCGGCGAGGAGTGAGTCCTTTGATAAAAAGGGCAAGGAGTAAGTTAAATGAGCGATTTCAGAAAACTGGCCCATCTCGCGGAGCAGCTCGGTGAGCAACGTTTCAGCGCCCTGATCGATTCGGCCAACACCGGCAAGGTCAGGGAGTTCTGCGATGACCTCCTCAAGAGCGCCCTGCCGACCGAGATCGTGGTCGCTGGCCGCACCTACGAGATCCTCGGCTTCCTGCGGGAGGGCGAGGAATACGTGAACGGACACACCATGGTCGAGCGAGCCAAGGAGATGGACGCGCACCTGGGCGAGGACGACGGCCAGCACCTGCTCAACAACCAGCAGGACATCCCGGCCGCTCTTCGCGGCAAGGTCGTGCTCGTCTTCACGGACTGGCGCCATCCCGGCGACTCCGAGGACGTTTACGGCGTCTACTGGGACGGCGCTCGCTGGGTCCGGGGCTGGGACTGGCTCGACTGCGACTGGGGCGGCAACGATCGAGTGCTCCGCCGCAAGTAGTCGGCGCTTGGCGCTTTGGGTTCTTGGAACCGGTTCTTGGTTCCTTGAACACTTGACGCTTGGGCCGCTTCTCATCTGACCCCGCACGTTAATGCTTTAAGCATGCGACGCGCGGGGTCTTTTTGTTTTGTGATATAATAAAATTGGAGAGTAAACGAGACAGCCTGCGGTCACGGCTTCAGGCGGTTGAAATCTGAAAACTTCATCAAGTGAGAGTGTGCAAGGTTACGGCTTTGCGCAGAGTGCTGATGCTGTTTTTCAAAAAATAAAAATACTTGGCGCGACATGCTGGTGAGATAACGTCTCCGAATAAAATACAGCCCAGTTGAGTATTCAATTGGCAGTGGCATGGATGGCTGTCGCGTAAATTTTGGCGCCATCCCGACGACTCCGAGAACGTTTACTACGTCTACTGGAACGACGATCGCTGGATCCGGAACTGGAACTGGCTCGACAACGACTGGAACGACAACGATCGAGTGCTCCGCCGCAAGTCTTTTTATTCTCCCCCCAACTTGGGGAGTTTTTTTATTTGATGAATTTTATCCAGCCGCCGATCATTTTACCGACTTCGGAGAGCGGAGCGGATAAAGCCGCAATCTTATTCGCGTCAATCGCTCTTATCTCCCAAAGAAGTTTAATAAAGAATTTGAGCGCGTCAAATTTGGCATTAAGCCGGGTTACGGCAACTTGCTTTTCATTTTTTGGCTGATGGCTTGCGAGCAAAGCGAGTTCAAGGCAGTCGGTAAAGAGGTTGTCAATTTTTTCACCTAAAGTATGGCGTACGGTTTTTGGCAGGTGGATGAAAAATTTATGCCAAATACGGTACGCCTCGCTTAGTTTTGATATAATTGGCGTGTCGCCGCTGTCGGGGGGGGGGTATTATAATTTTGGGGTATATGAAAATTCAATTTGCTCATAAATTTAATGATATTATTTGCGTTAATAATTTGTTTTTAGCGTGGCAGGAGTTTATTGTCGGGAAGCGTTCTAAAAAAGACGTCCAGGAATTTTCACGACATTTGATTGATAATATCTTATCACTGCATGAGAGCCTAAAGAATAAGGCATATCGGCATGGCGGGTATCGCAGTTTTTATATTAACGATCCCAAGCGCCGCCATATTCACAAGGCCGGCGTGCGGGACAGATTATTGCATCACGCTATCTACCGATTGCTTTATCCTTTTTTTGAAAGAATTTTTATTTATGATTCATACTCCTGCCGGCTGGGCAAAGGAACGCACAAAGCGATTAAAAGATTTGACGATATGTCGCTTAAGGCAAGTCAAAATAATACAAAAATGGCTTGGGTCTTGAAGTGCGATATTAGGAAATTTTTTGACAGCATTGACCATGGGGTTTTACAAAATATTTTGAGCCAGTACATTCCGGATGAAGACATCCTTTGGCTTTTGGGCGATGTAATAGGCAGTTACCATAATGTAAGACGGAAGGACGCGGGGTTGCCGCTGGGCAACTTAACCTCACAGCTTTTCGCCAATGTATATATGAATAAGTTTGATCAGTGGATTATGCACGGATTGAAAGCCGGGAAGTATATACGTTATGCTGATGATTTTGTATTTTTTGGGGCAGATAAGCAGTGGTTAAGTTCTTTGGTTGAACCGATAAAGGCATTTTTGCAGGATGAATTAAAGCTTACAATTCATCCCAATAAGATAATATTAACCAAACTTTTTTCAGGGGTTGATTTTCTTGGATGGAGGCATTTTCCGCATTACAAAAATTTGCGGAAAAAGACAAGGGGGAGGATGTTTAGGCGTTTGGCAGACCGACCGGAGAATGCAGTTTATCAATCATATATCGGGCTCTTGAAATATGGCAATACTTATAAAATCGAAAGAGACTTGCGCAATTTATTCTGGCTATTGAAATAAAATAGTCCCGCCCGGGTATACGGGCGGGACTATTTGTTCCCCTCTAAAAATAAAGAAAAAGAAATTTGAAAATTTTTTAAAACAATTAGGGCGATAGCCCGAAAAAGAAAAGGAATATTTCAGCTAACGTTCAAGTATATGAGAAGTGTGCCAAAATTCCATTAAGAAATCAATTATATTTTGGCACATTTGGGTGAGTGCGTAGCAACGAACCTCATATACTTTGTTGTACGATGTTCGCTTTCCATTTTATTCCATTATCTGGGTAGTTTTCGGTCGTTTGCTATTGACAGGCGGGGCGCGATAGCGTTAGATTAATGTTGCGGGCAACAAAGGAGGAAGACATGAACATCGTCAGCGCTTGCAAGTGGTTACTTTCAGAGATCCACAGACGTGATGGAATGGCGAAAGGCGAAGTCAAGGCCCTGATCAGGCGCCAATTCCCCGAGGCGTCCTATCAGGAACGCCTGCTCATCAGGAAGCGACCGCATTGGAACCACATGATGCTCGCACACGTCGTCGGTGGGTTGAACTCAGATCTTCAGTACAGACTCACGGAGTACGGGATCCAGTGCCTGTCCATGGACGAACGGGCGTTCAGAAAGGCGCTGGTCAAGTGACGAGCACCCCGCCGCCATCCGCTTCACCAACCCCCGTTCGGACAACACGTCCGGCGGGGGTTCACTTTTTTTAGAGAAAACTGCCCAAATAATTGAATTGAAAAAGAGAAAAATGGAAAGCCAATTTCGTACAACTCGTTTTTATCTGTAATAAAAAGTTGACAACAGAGAAATTTGGTATGTTATCTGGAATCGGGGCATAATATAAGTAGAGGGGTATGGGGCTATTTTATCAATAAAATAAGCAAATATGCAAGAATGGCTTGACCGGGCTTTGCGTGAGATGAGAATACGCAATTACAGCCCAAAAACAATTAAAAGTTATTTATACTCCATTAAGGAATATCTGTCCTATAAAAAGTCTGACTTTGAACAGCTTGATCAGGAGAATGTTAAAAATTTTTTACTGGCGCGGCAGGATGGCGGAGCCTCAGCAAGTACGGCCTTGCTTTGTTTGAATGCGATAAAATTTTTTTATCGCGATGTTGTCGGGGCGTCGAAAACAATCGACATCAAGACAATGAAGCGGCCACGCAAACTGCCGGTTGTCTTGTCCCGAGAGGAAATTATGAGGATTATTGAAGGCTGTCCAAATCTTAAACACCGGCTGTTGCTTTCGCTTGCTTATGGCACCGGCTTGCGGGTGAGTGAGGCGGTCAGGCTTCGGACCGGGGATTTGGATTTGGCGGGGCTGACGATCCATGTTAAGCAGGCCAAGGGCAAGAAGGACCGCCTAACCGTATTCCCGGAGAAGCTGCTTATGCAAATGAGGGATTATATAAAGGACAAAAAAGCAGATGATTATGTTTTTCCAAGCGAACGCGGCGGCCGGCTGACCGAGGCTACGGCGCAAAAAGTTTTTTACCAGTGTTTGAAGCGAGCAGGGGTAAGTAAGAGGGCGACTTTCCATTCTCTCCGTCACAGCTTTGCCACCCATCTGCTGGAAAACGGGGTTGATATACGCTACGTGCAGGAGCTTTTGGGGCATCAAAATATTCGGACAACTATGGGCTACACCCATGTTACCAATCCGGGATTAAAAAGCATTAAAAGCCCGCTTTAGCATCAAAAAAACACCGCCCAATTTTGGACGGTGTTTTTTATTTTGATCTTATAATATTAGGCCGATAATCAGTAGGGCGACAATGTTTAGGATTTTAATCATCGGGTTGATGGCCGGTCCGGCGGTGTCTTTGTACGGGTCGCCGACAGTGTCGCCGGTAACGGCTGCGGCATGAGCCGGCGAGCCTTTGCCGCCGTAATTTCCTTCTTCAATGTATTTTTTTGCGTTGTCCCAGGCAGCGCCGCCCGTGGTCATGGAAACGGCAATAAATATTCCGGTGACAATTGAACCGATTAATAATCCGCCCAAAGCTTCCGGGCCTAAAAGTAGGCCGATCAGGATTGGGGCAAGCACGGGGATGAGCGCGGGGATAATCATTTGGCCGAGAGCGCCGCGGGTGACAATGTCAACACAGCGGGCATAGTCGGGCTTTGCTTCGCCTTCCATAATGCCGCGGATTTCGCGGAACTGGCGGCGTACTTCTTCAACAACCTTGCCGGCGGTTTTGCCGACCGCTTCCATTGCCAGGGCGCCGAAAAGATAAGGCAGAAGCCCGCCGATAAACAAGCCGATAATTACCCGGTAATCGGAAAGCCGGAAAATAAATTCAGCGCCGGCTGCTTCGGTCAGGTCCTGGGCAAACGAAGCAAAGAGGACGAGTGCGGCCAAGCCGGCAGAACCGATGGCGTATCCTTTGGTAACTGCTTTTGTGGTGTTGCCGACCGCGTCCAGGGGATCGGTAATGTTCCTTACCTCTTCGGGCAGTTCAGCCATTTCAGCAATGCCGCCGGCATTATCAGTAATCGGGCCGTAGGCGTCAATCATTATAATGATGCCGGTTAAGGAAAGCATGCTCATCGCGGCGATGGCGATGCCATAGAGTCCGGCAAACCAGTAGGCGAAAAATATGCCAAGACAAATTACGATAACCGGCGCGGCAGTTGACTTCATGCCGATGCCGAGGCCGGCAATAATATTTGTGCCGTGCCCGGTTTCGCTTGCTTTGGCAATCTTTTTAACCGGATTGAATTTTGTTGATGTGTAGTAGTCGGTAATAATAACAATGAGGGCGGTAACAATAAGTCCGACCAAAGAGGCGAAAAAGACATTATTGATCTCGGCCGGGTTATCAAATACGCCGGCAAGCACCCACTTGGTTATTGGGTAGAAGAGAACTGCGGCAATAACTCCGGCAACAATCAGCCCCTTATAAAGTGCGCCCATTATATTTTTCTTGCCGCCTAAGCGAACGGCAAATGAACCAATGATCGAGGCGACAATCGCCACGGCGCCGAGGGCAAGCGGGTAAATTACTGCGTTCGGAGCGGTCGGGAAGAGCAGTGAGCCCAAAAGCATTGCGGCAACCGCGGTTACGGCATATGTTTCGAAAAGGTCAGCCGCCATGCCGGCGCAGTCGCCGACGTTGTCGCCGACATTATCGGCAATCACGGCCGGGTTTCTTGGATCATCCTCGGGAATGCCGGCTTCAACTTTGCCGACCAGGTCAGCGCCGACGTCAGCTGCCTTTGTATAAATGCCCCCGCCAAGCCGGGCAAAAACAGAAATTAAACTACCACCAAAGCCGAGGCCGATTAGGGCTTTAATGTCACCGGTAATGGCAAAGAAAACCGCCACGCCAAGCAGGGCAAGGCCGACAACCAAAAGCCCGGTAACTCCGCCGCCGCGTACGGCAACGTTCAGGGCTTCTTTTAATCCTTTTTTCGCCGCTTCGGCAGTACGGACATTGGCGCGGACAGAAACATGCATGCCGATATAGCCGGCCGCGCCGGAAAGGATCGCGCCGACGGCAAAGCCGAGAGCGACTTTTAAGCCGAGGCCGATCCAGAGGAGGGCAAAAACCGCAACCCCGATTGCGCCGATGACTTTATATTGTCGGTTTAAATATGCCTGCGCTCCTTCCTGGATGGCCAGGGCAATGCCTTTCATTTTGCCGTCGCCGGCCGGAAGCTTCATTATCCAGGCAATTAAAATAAGGCCGTAAATAATGGCCAGGATTGGAGCAACAATCGCGAGAATGATGGGTAGACTCATATCTTATTAATTTAGAATTTAGAATCCGGAATCCATAATCTGGAATCTAGAGTATGGATTAATATTTAATGTTGCGTAGTTAATAATATGCAGTTTGGCTTTTTTTGTCAATTGTAGATTTTCACATCCGGAAGGCGGTTTCTTGACCTTTGGGTATTCATTTAGAGTGAAAAATATGAGACAATTATACATACACGACGAAGATAATTCAGCCGGCTATACCCTTGACAGGTTTCAAACTCCGTGGTAATATCTTGTACATGAAAATTGGTTTTTAGCCTTTTTTCATCAATCACGTTTATTAGGCTAAGCCTAGATAAATTTTCCGCTTTTTAGGCAATTTTCCGGGATTTTTGGCTAACTTTAGGGCAAATTTTCTGAAGCAGGAAAATCAATGGGGTTTATATAAAAATTACAATAAAAAAATTTACTGTTCAAGCATTCCTGGGGTTGTACAAGCTTGGCGGAGTGATCGCCCGTGGCGCAATGTCGCTTATTAAGACCGCGCTCACGCCGTTCCGCTGGATTGGACAAAGAATCCTCAGGGTTTTTATTTTGTTCGGTTACCGTTTGTATCGGATTTTGCAGATTAAGTTCGGTCACATTATTTTGCCGGCAAAAAATTCATTTATGTATGCCTTTGCCAATCGCTACACAATCCACGTGGCGATTGTCGGCATCGCGCTTTTTACCGGCGCATCAAGCATTAATGCGCATGAGGTGAGAACGGAGAGTTACGGTGAAACAAGCTTGCTTTATTCCTTAATGGGGCGCGAGGAGCTTGAGCTTTATGAAGAAACCTTGGATATGGATTTTATAAATCAGGAAAAGGCATATAACGGTCATGACCGTTTGGCGGTTTTGCCGCAGCAGGATTATTCAGCCGCGACAATGGGCAATGTGACGCAAACCGTAACCGAGGGAAGCGCCCTGATCCAGCCGACAATATCCGAACCAGACAGCGTGCCGACAAGATCAGAGATTGAACATTATGTTGTTGAGACCGGCGACACGGCAAACAGCATTGCTGAAAAATTCGGCATCAGCTTAAGCACCCTGCTGTGGGCAAACGATCTGTCATCTTCAAGCTATATCCACCCGGGAGACAAACTGACGATATTGCCGGTCAGCGGAGTCTTGCACACGGTTAAAAGCGGTGAAACAGTTGCCGGTATTGCCAAAAAATATTCAGCCGATGCCGAAGAGGTAATTGAATTTAATAAACTGGCAGCGGGCAATGATATCAGGATCGGCGAAGAATTGGTCGTTCCGGGAGGCAAGGTGCCGGCACCGGTACGGACCGCCCGAACAAGCTATACCGCTCCGGTTTCTAGTATTTTTTCTTCAAATCCGCCGGCAAACAGTTCGGTCCAGTCAGGCACCCGTTTGCTTTGGCCGACATCAGGCTACCGGATTACCCAGTATTATCATTGGGGCCATTCAGGCCTGGATATTGGTTTGCCGACTGGCAACCCTATTTATGCGGCTGAGGCAGGTGTTGTCACCCGCGCTAGTTGGTTTAGCGGTTATGGTAACTGCGTTGATATCAGCCATGGAAACGGCATGGTGACGCGTTATGGTCATGCTTCAAAAATTTATGTAACCGTGGGGCAGCGTGTATCACGTGGACAGACAATCGCGGCAATCGGTTCAACCGGCTGGTCAACCGGACCCCACCTTCACTTTGAGGTGATGATCAACGGGATCAAGTATAATCCGCTTAGCTACATTCGATAAATTCATAAAAATAAACGGCCCAGCAAATTAAGCTGGGCCGTTTTTGTTTTTATAGTTATTTTTCATTAATAAAGTTATCAAAACTATCTTTGAATTCCTTTGCCCGGCTGATTGTTTTTTCCAGATATTTTTCCGCCTTGCTTAGTTCCTTTGCTTCTTCAAAATTGCCGAATTCATAAGGAACAATTTCTTTATCAACGCGCTTGTTAACAAAGCGGTAAACGTCAAGGAGAAAATATTTTTTCATTAGATTTAAACGTCCTTCATTTTCCAAACGGCGAACGCTGATAAAGACGTGGCATTTTTTTAAGATGCCGTACTTGGCAAGGCGCATTGCTCGTTCAACATAATCGTGGTCTTCAGACATTTTAAGTGTTTCGTCAAAACCGCCGAGGCGCTGGTGCATTCTCCGGGTGGTTAATATGCAGGCGCCGGGGGCGTGAGGGTAAAAATATTGGGCCGACTCAATGATTAAATTTGTAAAAAAGAATATTAATTTATCAATATTCAGCTCGGAGTCAGGGTGGATAATCGGTGTGGCAATTTCAAAATATTTTTCATTAAATTCTTTCAGGGCATTTTCTAAAAAGTTTTTCGGCAGAATAACGTCAGCGTCTAAAAATAATAAATATTCACCTTGCGCTCCGGCCGCCCCATGATTGCGGGCCTGGGCCGGAGTTCCGCCGCGGACAATACGGGCGTTATGTTCTTTGGCAATTTTTTGGGTGAGGTCGCTTGAATCATTATCCGCGACAATAATTTCATAATCAGAAAAATCCTGTATTTTGATTGATTCAAGCAGCCGGGGGAGGCATTTTTCTTCGTTGTAGGTTGGAATGACTATTGAAATCATATTATTCTACCCTTGGCCGGTATTGCAGGGATTCGGCAATGTGCTTGCTCGTGATGTCCGGGTTTGCTTCAAGATCGGCAATTGTCCGGCTGAGTTTAAGTATTCGGTAATAAGCGCGGGCGGAGAGATGCAGCTGTTCAACCGCCTGGCGAAGAAGGCGGCGGGATTCTGTGTCCAGAGCGCAGAATAATTTAATCTGCTGGTTGGACATTTCCGAATTGGTAAAAATACCCGAATCCTTAAATCTTTTTTCCTGCATATTGCGGGCTTTTTGCACGCGCTGTTTGATTTTTTCCGAGGATTCACCAAGCTGCTCGGATTCAAGCTTTTCAAATTTAATTTTGGGAACGTCAATGTGGAGGTCAATGCGGTCAAGCAGAGGGCCGGAAATTTTTTTGTTATAATTGATGATCTGTATCGGCGAGCAGGTGCAGTTGGTAAAGGGGTCGTCGCTGTAGCCGCAGGGGCAGGGATTGCGTGCGGCAATAAGCATAAATTTTGCCGGAAATTGCAAAGTGCCGGCAACGCGCGAGACGGTAATCATGCCGTCTTCCATTGGCTGGCGCAGATTTTCCAAAACCTGGCGGGCAAATTCAGGAAATTCATCTAAAAACAGAACGCCGCGGTGCGCTAGGCTGATTTCGCCCGGGCGGGGCCAGGTTCCGCCGCCGACCAAGGAAACCCCGCTTGCCGTATGGTGGGGTGAGCGAAACGGCCGCTGGGTAATGAGAGGTTCATCAGCCGGAAGCTCTCCGGCGACGCTGAATATTTTTGTGATTTCCAAAGCCTCGTCAATTGTGAGATCCGGGAGAATGCTTGGCAGGGCGCGGGCGAGCATTGTTTTTCCTGAACCGGGCGCGCCGGACATAAGGACGTTGTGGCTGCCGGCCGCGGCAATTTCCAGGGCGCGCTTTACATGTTCTTGGCCCTGAATATAGGCAAAGTCATAATCGTTGTGCATCATCGGCTGCTTCAATGGTTCTCCTTGCCGGGCATACGGTTCAATCATTCTTTCGCCCTTGAGGTGGGCGACGAGTTGGGCAAGATCTTCAATTGGAAATATTTTCGGTCCGGAGACAAGTGCGGCCTCGGCCGCGTTTTGCGCCGGAACATAGAATGATTCGGCGTTTATCTTTTTTGCGGCCATAGCCATGGTGAGCACGCCGTTTATTGGGCGGAGCGAGCCGTCAAGCGATAGCTCGCCGCAAAAAAGTTCTTTTGGCCTTGATGAGAAAGTATCAGGCACCTGGCCGCTGCGGCAAAGGATTCCGATGGCAATCGGCAGATCAAAGCTCGGGCCCTGCTTTTTTAAGTCTGCCGGCGCTAAATTTATAACAACTTTGCCGCGGGGAAACTTTAAACCAGAGTTTTTTATTGCCGAGCGAACCCGTTCTTTTGATTCCTGGACCGCCGCGTCCGGTAAGCCGACAATTATAAAATGGGTGCCGCCCGAGGTGTCGGCTTCAACTTCGATCAATTCTGAATCCAGGCCGAGTACGGCCATGGAAAAAATTTTATTAGCCATAATGCCTTTTTTTAAACCAGGATGAGGCAAGTGAGATCAAGCAGCCGGCGATAATCATCAAATCGGCAATATTAAAAAAAGAATAAGGGCGCATGTAAAAATAGTCAATTGTATATCCATAGCCAATCCGGTCAATCAGGTTGCTCGTCCCGCCGCAAAATATCAAAAAAAGCGGATAATACCAATCGAGTCGGCGTAACCTGACGGCGTAAATAATTGAAAAGCCTAATGCCATGATAATAATTATGCCAACAACAATAATCAATGCCATCGGAACGTTGATGCCAAAGGCCATTCCCTGGTTGTGGTGGAGATAAAGGCTGAGAAATCTTGGGATAATAAAAAGCTCCTCATCGGGGAGCTTTTGTTCGGCAAAATATTTTAACGTTCTATCGAGTAAAAAACCCAGACCGACAAATATTGAAAAAATCAGGACCTGGGCTTTTATTTTATTTACATTTCTTGAGTGAGAACCTTTTTGCATTCAATACAGGCGCTTGAGGTTGGTCTTGCCTCAAGGCGCTCTTTAGATATTTCTTTATTGCAGTATTTGCAAATACCGTAAGTTCCCTCCTCAATGCGCTTTAGGGCGTTATTTACGTCGCGAAGTTGCTTTTCAAGCGTTCGTTCCAATGTTAAATTATGGCTGTATTGGGCAACTTCATTGGCATTTTCATCTTCTTTATCGCCTAATTCGGGAAAATCGGCGTCATAGTCCTCTGGATTATGCTTGCTTTTAGTGGTAAATTGGCCCAATTCATCGGTAAGGCGTTCTTTTTCGGCCTGTAAAATGCCTTTTAATTTTTGTATTAGTTCCTGATCCATATAGCTATATACTTATTATATACTGCCAAATTATACAAAAAAAGGGGTTTATCGTCAAGCCGGAGCGGTTTTAGGGAAAATAAAACGGAGCACGGTGATGCCCTCTAAGTAAAATATTATTTTAGTGGCTCCGTGCTCCGGAGATGTCGGTATACTTCTGGATTGGAAGCCACTTTCTTAAGCCCAGACCTGAGCTTAAAGACGCGACTTCCAATAGAAGATTATCAACCAACATCTAGAAAGAGCTCTACTACCTATCTAGAGGCAGTGCCCCATACGGGGTTACCACACGATTGCTTCTTTTGTTTTTGTTTTTGTTGAGTGTAGACGAGTAGTAGAGAGGAGACTATCCTGTCTCGAGACAGAACACCCCTCAAATAAGAGAAGTGGTAAAGAACTATTCTGTACTAATATTGTATCATATATTTGTTCACTTGTCAATCGCTAATTTAAGCCAAAAAATGGTGTTTTTATTATGTCAGTATTTTGACAAAAATAAAAGGCTGTGGATAGATTAGCTGTTTATTAACATATTTTTCCACAGCTACTTTAAAAATGGCAAATATTGTTGTTTGTTAGGGTTACAAACGGACCAATAATGCTTATTATTTCGCTTAATTTAGTAAAATTTTCATCATTTTTATGGTAAGAATAAAGATTATCCGGGCTTGTTTTACATTTTTTGCTTATTTTAGCTAAATCAACCCAGCCCCTTCGGTCTTCAGTATATAGAAAATCAACCAGATTGGCATAATAATTACTCATAATAAGCATATTTTCAGTTTTAAGATAGCCAATGATGAACTCTCCATCCAAGCCTTTTAGCCAGCGGATCGTCTTTTTGTTAATATCTTGGCTTTGCCATTCCAGCGCTTCACCGGCAGTGATTTCAACCGCTCTTGTGCCGTCGGGTAAAATTATTGTCGTATATACCGGTATGGTGGCTTGCACATTTTTTTGCCAAAATTTTTCAAAATTATTTAGCCAGAGAGGATTTTCGTTGGTAGTTTTTCCAAGGGCAAGCGTCCAAAATTTTTGATCAGACGAGCTATTGATGAAGATATCATAAGGACCACTGAACAGCGGGGCAAATGCTCCCTCTGGCGTACCAAGGTTATCCATTTCCTCTCGCAGGCTTTGGCCGGCGATTTTTATTACTTTTGGATCTGACGGAAGGCTGGTCAGGCTGTCTTGCCAGGCTTTTTGCCAGTTGTCCCCGTGTGTCCAATAACTAGTATTTTGCGGAATAAATAAATTTTGCAGACTGACCGAGCCATTTGTTTTTTTGGGGGTCATGCTTTCCCAGTGAACCGCGTCATCTTTTACGTATATTGACCAGGCAGATGCAGTGGAATCTAGTTTTGCTTGCCAGGATTTTATTTGTCCGGGCAAATATGCTGATCCTTCATAATAATCAATGAACAGATAGCCGTCGGCTGACAGCGATTCATGTCCGAGACCATGCTGTTTTGTTACGGTAATAATTGAATTTTTTTCCAGCGCAGGAAATCCCGGCTGGGATATTAAATAAGTATCAGCTTCCAGTTTTTTTAATTCAAGATATTCATCGATTTTTGTCGCTTCGTTGCCGCTAAATAATATTGCCGAATGATTTTCCACCATAATGATTGATACTTCTTTTGTTTCCGGGGGGACAAGTTCAGACAAAGCAAGTTCAGAATCTTCAAAGGGCTTAATATGCTTGATTTTTTGCCAGATCAGATCAGCCCCTTCTTTTTTTAGGTGAAAATAAAATGTGGTGTTATCCGGCGCCCAGGCGATCAAGCAGTCAGATGTTGCCAGGGCGCGTACGCTGACAACGCCGAGAAAAATTATAATTAAAAAACTCCCGATAGCGAATTTCTGCCGAGGATATTTAATAAATAAATATTCTCGGATTTTCCTAAGGGAGTCTTTAAAATTTATTTTTTTACCGGCGCTTAAAGAGGCCTCGTTTTTGTCCGCGCCCTCCTCCGCCTCGGCCGCGGCCAAAGTCCCGCCTTGGGGGGCGGGTGCCTCGATCTTGTGCTCCGGCAGGTCTTGCAGGAGGTTCATATCCTTCAGCGTCTTTTATTGAAAGATTTACACGGCCCTGATCATCGATTTCCGTTACTTTGACCAAGACTTCATCCCCGATGTTAACAATATCAGTAACTTTTTCCACTCGCCACGGCGCCATTTCGGAGATATGCACTAATCCGTCCTGGTTGGGCAGAATTTCGACAAAAGCGCCAAAGTCCATCAGCCGAACAACTTTGCCTTTGTATGTTTTGCCGATTTCAACCTCTTCAGTCAATGACTCAATCCATTCAATGGCGCGTTTTGCGCCTTCTCCGTTAACCGAGGTGATAAAAACAGTGCCGTCTTGTTCAATATCAATTGCTACTCCGGTTTTTTCAATAATTTCATTAATCATTTTGCCGCCTGGGCCAATAACGTCGCGGATTTTATCCGGATTAATGTGTATTGTAATGATGCGCGGCGCATGCGGGGACAGCTCTTTGCGCGGTTCGGATATTGCTTTATCCATGCTTTTGATTATGCGCAAACGGGCATCTTTTCCCTGCTCAAGGGTGGCGCGAACCATATCAGGGGTTAGGCCGCGGGTTTTTGTGTCCATCTGAATGGCAGTAATTCCATTGCGGGTGCCGGCGATTTTAAAGTCCATGCCGCCGGGGGAGTCTTCGAGATCTTGGAGGTCAGTAATGATTTTAAAGTTATCTTTTTCATCCGAAGCCATGCCCATGGCAATTCCGGCAACAGTGTCTTTTATCGGTACGCCGGCGTCCATTAAGGCAAGGCTTGAACCGCAGGTTGAGGCCATTGAGCTTGAGCCGTTGGAGCTGAGAATCTCCGAAACAACGCGTATGGTATAGGGAAAATCCTCTTTTGACGGAAGAACCGGAACAAGGGCTTTTTCTGCCAAAGAGCCATGGCCGATTTCACGCCGGCCCGGCCCGCCAAGGCGCCCGGTTTCACCAACGCAGTAAGGCGGAAAATTATAATGATGCATGTAGCGCTTTTTCCCCTCAATTTCCATTCCTTCGAGTGTTTGCTCATCAGAGGGGGAGCCGAGGGTGACAACCGAAAGGGCCTGGGTTGCGCCGCGGGCAAAAAGGGCTGAACCGTGCACGCGGGGCAGGACGCTTACTTCAGATTCGAGTTCGCGAATGTCGGTCAGGCTGCGGCCGTCAACACGGCGGCCTTCTTTTAATATGGCCAGCCCGACAACTTCTTCAACATATTCATAAACAAAGCCAAGGCCGATTTTGCGCTTATCTTTGCCGATTTGCTGCTCTTTTAGATGCTCGTCAAGCTTTTCTTTCAGTTCATCGATTGCTTCCTTTCTTTCAACTTTGGTTGCCTTGGGAATATTAAATAATGCTTTTTCAAGATGCTTATCCAAAAATTCTTTAGTAATGCTGATGATGCGCTCTTTTTCTTCCTTGCTTGGTTTTTCTTCGGCCTCTTCCTCATCAGGTTCTTCTTCTTTGATTTCAATTTTTTCTCCACCTACTGCTTTGGCGACTTCATTAATCAGGCTGATTACCGCGCCAAGGTGCTTTTGGCCAAACTCGATTGCTTCGGCAACAGTGTTTTCTTCAACTTCGTTCGCCGCGGCCTCAAGCATGATAACGCGGTCGGGTGTTCCGGCAACAGCAACATCAAGCAGACTTTTTTCCCTTGCTTCATAGCTTGGGTTTAGTACCCATTCACCATTGATTTGTCCGATGCGGATGCCGGCAATTGGACCGCCCCAGGGTATGTCAGAAATCATCAGGGCGCAGGATGCGGCAGCCATGGCTGGAATATCCGGATCATTTTCTTGATCAATTGAAAGCACGGTCAGGACAACCTGGATATCATTATGGATGCTCTTATCAAAAAGCGGGCGGATGGCACGGTCAACAAAACGGCCGGTCAGAACCGCTTCATCGCTTGGACGGCCTTCGCGCTTGATAAAGCGCGAGCCTTTAATTTTTCCGGCGGCGTACAGTTTTTCTTCGTATTCCACGGAAAGAGGCAAAAAATCAATGCCTTCGCGCGGTTCCTTGGACATGACAGCGGTGGCAAGCACCACGGTATCGCCATAGCGGACCGTGCAGCTGCCGTTTGCCTGTCCGGCTAAGCGGCCGGTTTCGATTTCAAGTTTTTTGCCGGCCCATTCCATGTCGAATTTTTTTATCATATTATAATTTTCCTTCTTTGCGGCTTGTCATTAAACTTTATCCGCCGAAAGTTTTGGCGAATACCTGTCTAACGACAAGCCGGTTGATTAATTTATTATATTTAAATTATTTTTTTGTTGTTTTTTTCGTGTAGGTGCGGCGAGCTGGTTTTCTGCCAACCTGAAGCAGAAATTTTGCCTTGTCCTGCGAAAGGTCAAGAAAATAGTCAGCCATATCAGAAAGTTTCGAGGAAGCGGTTTCATGGAAAGCGGCAATTTCAACCTGGCGTCCCTGGTTTTTTAAATATTCAACCAAGGGGCAGTAATCACCGTCACCGGAAACAATAATTATCGTGTCGAGTAAGGCAGAAATTCTAATTGCGTCGACGGAAAGACCAACGTCCCAATCAGCTTTTTTTTCTCCGCCAAAAAATTCCTGCAGATCCTTTTCCCGAAGTTCAATCCCGGCGTGGTAAAGAGCTTCAAAAAAAGGCTTTTCCTCGCCGGAAGGCGTCCGAACGACGTAGGCAATCGCGCGAACAAGCTTGCGGTTGCCGACTGCTTCTTTGACGATGTTTGCGAAATTTACTTTTGCGTTGTAAAGATTGCGGGCCGAATAATACATGTTCTGCACATCAATAAATACTCCGACCCTTTGTTCTGGGTGTTTTATCATAAAATTAATTATTTTTAAAAATCAAAAGCCCCCAAAAGGGGGCCTATTTTATAGTTTTAAATCACTTACTAATTTGTCGTAAGCTTTTGGATCTTCGCGGTGCAGATATTTTAAAAGTCTTCGGCGTTCGCTGACTTTGCGGATTAATCCGCGGCGTGAGGAAAAATCTTTTTTATGGTCTTGTAAATGCTCGCTTAGATCCTTTATCTCGGCAGTGAGAATGGCGATTTGTACCTGGGGAGAACCGGTATCGGTTTCATGCGTTTTGAACTTTTCAATTATTTTTTCTTTTTTCTTTTTATCCAACATATTGCTTTTTCGAGCCGGTTTATAGGCCCCAAAAACCAAGGGTTTTTATGAAGCGTTTAAACCAGCTCGCTACACGACAAGAAACAGCGGACAGCCGTTTCAAGCGCATTAATTTTTAAAGAGTAGTTTGAGTATAGCACAGGCCCTGGATTTTGGCAAGGGCTAGGCAAAAAAACACCCCGTTAGACCAAGCAAGGAGGTTTTCACGGGGTGCAAGGTGATGCCGGCTGACGTCCTCAGGCAACCGGCAGAGGAGGCCCGGGGCGCTGCTGATACCCCGAACGTTTTCACTATATTAGGTAAAGTAAATTATGTCAAATTAGTAAAAAAAGACCCCGGCGCCGTCCCTGGAAAGGCCCCCTTTGGGGATGTAGGGTACGGCGGCGGGGTGAGCTCAGTCGCTGGCGCATGTCTCCAGGTGAGAGGCTAGCGTCACCCAGAGTGGCGAGGCGGATACCGCTGCTTACCGTCGTCACGCACCTTGATCGTGTCTTATCCCGCTTCTATGGTTGCAAGGTGATTCAACCTCGGCAGGGATGCACCTCCGGCTGGAGGACAGCGCGTTCCGGCTCGGTTCCAGCGTCTGAGATGGTAATATTACCATATTTTAAGCGTTTTGTCAAGGGTAAAGAAAAAAGCGCCGTATCAATTAATTGGATATTAGAACATAGGGTACTAGAAAAAAAGGGGAAAGTGTCGTAAAATAAATAAGAGCGTATCTTGTTATGATACGCCCTAAGATTCGTCAGTATCCGGCACAAACGGCGACCCGTTTGACGTAGCGGTCGCTGTGGTTGTGGCTGCGGATAGCCCGTTGCCACGTGCCGTACTTATTGTAGACCTTTTTCAATCGCCGGGCCGTGGTCCAGGTGGCGTCAGCCAGCGAATAGGGGCTGGCGATGCCGTCATTATCCGCGTCAAAACCGCTGTTCATCCAGGTGCGGGCAATGTACTGGAACGGTCCCATGGCGCCGCAGCCGTTGGAAGTCAGGCTGTAGACGCTCACTCCGAGATGGCTGGCAAGCTTTTTTAAGGCCGGCCGGTTCACGCTCGGTTTGACCGTGGCATAGTAGGCCTTGCTTTTGCCCTTGCCCAATCCGCCAGTACCGCACGAACTTTCCGCGCCGTGGATGCACTGGATGATTGAAACAGGCACACCGTAATGCCTGGCCGCCGGTTCAGCATAGGGATTGCCGAGACAGCGGGGCGGCAGGTTCTTGCCTGATTTGACCATCTTTTTGGAACCTTGCGGTCCGGGATGGTAGGTGCGGCTCTTAGCCGGGGCATTGGCCAGGCTGACGCTGGCGACAAATCGGGGGGTGCGCTTGGCCTCCTCCTGGAGAGAATTGTGCAGCATGCAGCCGCCAACAATTAGTCCGATAATAATAATGCATCCGGTGATAAAGCCGCAGCCGGTTTGTTCGTCCATGGTTCCTCCGTGTGTTTCTATATAAAAAAGAGCGAATTAAGAGCCGGAGAGAGTTCTCAAACCCGTATTTCGCCCCCTTTTAAGACTTCTCTCCTCATCTTAATTAACAGGCAATTATAGCATAAATTAGGCTATTTGTCAACATATGGCAAAAACACAGTCAAAAATCAACCAATATTTAGAGGATTTTTTAGATTATCTTGAAATTGAAAAAAATCGCAGCCGCAAAACCCGGGAAAATTATGAGTTTTATTTGAAGCGATTCTTGGATTGGGCAAATATTACAAAACCGGATGAAATTACACCGAATAAGGTGAGGCAATTCAGGCTGTGGCTTAATCGGCTGGAAGACAGATTTAAAAAACCTTTATCAAAATCAACTCAGAATTATCATTTGATTGCTCTTCGTGCGTGGTTAAAATATTTGGCCAAACGAGACATCAAAACAATGCCGGCGGAAAAAATTGAACTGGCAAAAATGCCGGACCGGCAGGTGGATTTTTTAGAAGGAAGCGACTTGGATAAATTTTTTGTTGCGCCAAATCAAGTAAAACAGCCGGAGATTATCCGTTTGCGCGATCGGGCGATTTTGGAGCTTCTCTTCTGTACGGGGATGCGCGTTTCCGAGCTTATTTCACTGGATATTGAAGACATAAATCTTGAGCGCGATGAATTCACCATTCGCGGCAAAGGCGGAAAAACAAGAGTTGTCTTTTTATCTAATCAGGCGAAGTTTTGGATAAAGGAATACTTAAAAGCGCGCAAAGATACTTATCCGGCAATGTTTATCCGCCATGATCGGGCAAAAAAAACCAGCGAAGAAAAAGATCCAAAAAATGTGAGAATTACGCCGCGCAGCGTGCAGAGGATGGTTGAGCGTTATGCCAAGATTGCCGGCTTGCCCAAAAAAGTGACGCCGCATACCCTGCGCCATTCATTTGCCACCGACCTCTTAATGAGCGGGGCGGATATCCGTTCGGTGCAGTCAATGCTTGGCCATTCCTCGATTACGACAACCCAAATTTACACCCATATTACGAATAAGCAGCTTAAAGAGGTGCACAAGGCATTTCATGGGAGGCGCCGGACCAAGAAGGGTGATTGACAAATGCGTTTTTTTGTGCTATATTTAGACTACTTTTTAGCAATTTTATTGATTCGGGCCCTCGTAGTTAAATGGATATAACAAGGGACTCCTAAGCCCTGGTTAGAGGTTCGATTCCTCTCGAGGGCACCAGGCCCCCGTAGTTCAATGGATAGAACACCGGCCTTCTAAGCCGGATATGTAGGTTCGATTCCTGCCGGGGGTACCATCCTTTAAACAAATAATTTTATCTAGAATAATTTTTATTAAGGGGTAGGTTCTGCGCCCAAGGCGCACCCGCCTCTGGCGGGGATTCCTGCCGGGGGTACCAGGTAAATTAAAAATTTAAAACCAAAGATTAAATATTAATTAAAATATATGGCATTTATATATTGGATAGTTGGGATAGTTCTTTTTATCATCCTGATTTCCATCCGCCAGATTAAAGAATACCAGCGCGGTGTTAAATTCCAGTTCGGAAAATACAAGTGTATGCAAATGCCGGGCTGGCGTTTAGTCTTTCCTATCATTCAGGGTATGGTGAAAGTGGACATCCGTGTTAAGGCGGTGGACGTGCCTTATCAGGAGGCAATTACCAAAGATAATGTTTCAACAAGAATCAATGCGGTAATTTATTATAAGGTAAGCGATGCGTCCAAGGCGATTATCGAAGTTGAAAGTTATCGCTATGCGATTTCACAGCTTGCTCAGACCACAATGAGGAATGTTTGTGGCGAGATGGAGCTTGATGAGCTTTTATCAAAGCGTGACCAGGCTTCGGAGCGAATCAGGGAAATTGTTGATAAATTAACAGATCCGTGGGGAATCCAGGTTCAGTCGGTTGATTTAAAAGATATTACTTTGCCGGAAGAAATGCAGCGCGTAATTGCCAAACAGGCCGAAGCCGAACGTGAAAAGCGTTCCGTGGTTATTAAAGCCGAGGGTGAGGTAATTGCTTCGGATAATCTGCGCACCGCCGCGGAAAAGCTCGGTAAAACTCCGGGCGCATTGCATCTTAGGACATTGGCATCAATTAATGACTTGTCTTCTGACCAGTCAAACACAGTAATTTTTGCCATACCGCTTGAAGTTCTGCGCGCGTTTGAAACGTTTAATGACAAATTCGGTAAAAAGGAATAAGACATTTAGAAAATAAAACGCCCCTAGTTGGGTGACCATAGTTCAATGGTAGAACACTGGCTTGTGGCGCCAGCTACGAGGGTTCGATTCCCTCTGGTCACCCCATCTGGGGGCGTTTTTTTGTGTATTGATTTTTTAAAAAATGTTATAATAACACTGTTAAATAAGCTGTTTAGCTATAAATCAAACAAAAATTATATGTTTAAGGGGACTGTCGGCAAGGATTGCTTTGCTCCATATATCGGGGTTGCGGTTTTTGCCTTTTTTATTTTGGCGGGAATTTTACTTATTGGCCAACCTGCCATGGCCGCTCAGGGCGATACAACGGCTATTCATATTCTGGATACTGACGCGAACGGCAGTTGTGACACCTTGAGGTTGTACATTGATAACACTAACGGCACAACATGGTCGGCCGGAACAAGCGGGTCATCATTGCAATCATGGCAGGATACGGGTTTCGACGGTTTAAAAGGCGATGGCAATGATTATTTCTTTATGGGCAGGACTGTAAATGGTATTAGCTTCAATAGCCTGACAAATGCCAACCCGATAATAATAGACGTTGGCTTGGTTGAAGGCGAGTTGGGCAAGAATACTGATTTGAACGGGTTTCATCATATTGAGTATTTATATGCGCCGGTTGGTATAGGGAATGGAGGTATAGAGGACGGTGTGAATGAGTTAAATACAATTAATGTTTTTGATAGTGGGGCAAATGATACTGAAATTGATAAGGCGCCGCCGATTATTAGAGCTTTTACTTATCAAGATACGGATAATGACGGTAAAATCGATGCAATTTTCGTTGAGCTGACCGAGGGGGTTGCCGCGGGCAGCGTGCTTAGACCGAATGATTTGATTTTTACAAATGTTGGTGATTTTACCGGCGTAGCCTGGGGCGCGGGCACAACAAATAGCTTTGGCAGTCCGGGTATTGTCGGTTCATCGATGCAGCTAGGGACAGAAGCCACGGTGATTGATACTTTTGACGATAGCGGCAACATGGCAATTAGTACTCAGAACTCTTTTAGCCTGGTTGACTCGGATGCAAATGTTAATAATACTTTGGGCGCGCAGCCACAGGCAATCAATGGCGATTCGGCACGTCCGTATTTGTTAAGTTTTACTTCAACAAATCCTGATGCGACTTATGGACCCGGGGCGTCAATTAATATTACCGCAACCTACAGCGAGAATTTGGGAGCCGGGGCTACTTTAACAGCAGTCTTTAATACAGGAAAAACTGCGACCTTGAATACTGTTTCCGGCACAACCGTATACACGAATTATATCGTCGGCGGCACAGGCAGCGGTAGTGATACGAGCGATCTGACCGTTGCGGTTATACCCAGTGAATCTGTGCCTGATATATATACCTATAATGTGATGGGAACAGCTAATATACAAACAGCTTCTTCTATCCCGGGTTCTCCGAATAATATTGCCGATACAAGTAATATAGTTGTTGACACCACTGCGCCAAGCAATACTTCTGTTGGAACATCAACGCCGCTTGGTATGACAGTGAATGAAGCCGATGCCGGAGCCGGGACCGTGCTGATAATTTTTGCCGAGTTTAGCGAATCAATGAGCACGACGACTATTCCGGTGTTTACCATGGTTGATGACTTTGCCAATAGTCCGACCGGGCTTGTTTTTACAAGCAGCACATGGGGAACGACTGGCGCAAACCCAAATGACCGTTATGAAGAGGCCTATTCTTTGGTTGATAATGACGAGTATTTGTATAATATTGATTTTCAGGTTACTGGTGCGGCTGATGCGGTCGGTAATGTGCAAGGCGCTGGATTATTGCACCCAGATTCTCTGTCGATCGATACGCAGAAGCCGGTTGTAAATACAATAACGCCGGTTGATAGTTCGACGGGCGTGTCAATAACGACGCCGATTGTTATTAATTTTAATGAGCCGATGGATACGGTCACCGGGGTTACTTACACGGTTGGCGGGGGCGCGGATCCGGGCGGTTGGGCAGAAAGCTGGAATATTGCCGGTGATACAGTTACTTTAAGCCACAGTAATTTCGCTTATTCAACAAGTTACACATTTACTTTGACTAATGCACTTGATGCGGCAGGCAATGGTATTGCCGCCTCAACGTCAACAACATTTACCACGGGCTCTGCTCCGCCAAGCGGCGGCGGCGGCCACTTGCCACCTGACACAACACCGCCGGCCGCACCAACCAACGTTATGTTGACGGCTGACTCAAGTGGAAATCTGGTGATGACTTGGGACGATCCTCTTGATTCTGATTGCGACTTCATTGATATCCAACGAGACCATCTTCCAACAGCCGGCATAATTCCTGATTCAATTTATGTCAAAGTGCCCAAAGGCGTTGAGAGATTTGATGAAGGAGGCTTAATTCCCGGTGAAACATATATATATAGAGTGAGGGCCGAGGACACTTCTGATAACATGAGCACTAACATGGAGGAATATTCAATTACTATTCCGACTGGAGAAGGGATGATTGCCGAAGGCGAAGGAGAGGAAGCGTCGGTGGAGCTCGTGCTTGAAGATCCGACACCGGCCGGACCGTTGCCGGAAGGCGTGGAGGTCGGCGAGCTGGTAAAGCGCACTGATATTAGCAGCGTGTATTTTATTGATCAGGATAACCGGCGTCATGCTTTTCCAAATGAGGCGACGTATTTTAGCTGGTTTGCTGATTTCTCCGGCGTGCGGACAATTTCCGCCGAAGCCTTAGCGGCAATTCCGCTTGGATCTAATGTAACAGTACGGCCGGGTACGCATTTGATTAAGATTGCTACTGACCCGAAGACATACGCGGTGGAGCCGTATGGAGTAATTCGTTGGATTGAGACCGAAGAGCTTGCCGAAGACCTTTACGGTTCAGACTGGAATACGCAAATCATTGATGTTGATGTTTCTTTCTTTGCTAATTATCAGCCAGGGCCGTCAATTGGCGGTGCTGAGCATCCGACAGGCAGTGTGCTGCAGTATACCGGGGAAACGGCCAGATATTATGTTGAGGAAGGTTTGAAGAGACTGATAAGCTCTGAAATTTTTGGTAGTAATTTTCTGCAAGAAAGGTTTGTTATTACCGATTTTCTATCCTCCATTACTTATGATCTTGGTGAGGCATTACCGGCTTTATCAATTGACGAGTTGATTGCGCTTCCTTAAAGAATTAAAAAAATAGGCCCAGTTATTGGAAAGCCGGGCCTATTTTTTAATTATGTTTTTTATTGGGCAAGCCCTTCAAACATTGACGGATCAAAATTTCCCTGCATCATTGATTCAAGGTCCATAACTTCTACGCCATCAGGTAGTTCGAACATGCTGTCCGGGATATTACCGAATTCAATGTTGCGGTATTCAATAGTTGTCGTGCCTTGGCTTGTTTGGGTAACAACTTTGATCGGGATACCGTATTTTTGCCAAAGCCACATTGTTTGGGTAAGCCCCTGGTCGGCCATTTTGTATTCAATAACCGTACAAAGCTTATTGTCAATTTTTTCTTCGCCGATAATTTTTACTGAATCCATTACTTCTTCGAGCATCTGGATTGGCGTTTGTTCAACGCCTTCCTCAATTTCTCCGTCCGACATATCTATTTTCATTGCCGTGTTTTGATCGGGATAGTAGGTATACATTGCATCTTCAGAATCACCAAGCATGATTACCTGTTGGCCCTGAATCATTGTTTCGGTTCTCATTTTTGTTCCCTTGACGTAAAGAACGCTGACAACCTTTGTCCCGTCTGGTCCGGTGACATGCATATCATAGCTCATCTCATTAATTTTTTCCGCACGGGAAAAGAGATCTTCAATCGAGCTGGTTGCTTCTTCGCCGGTTTTTTCTTCTGCCGGACCGCAGCCAAAGCCGAACAGGGCAAAGCCTGAAATTAGGGTAAGGGCCAGGGTAAAGATAATAGTTTTGCGCATATGCTTATTATTTATTTAATTATTTAGGTTGACAAAGATGTCTTTTTAGTTTATAATTTGGCTATGGTGCACTAGAGCACCGAAAGGAGAGAGGCGATGAGGTGTCATCAGTGCGGCAAAATAATTGACGAAGATATTTGCGACTGTGGCTGGGACAACCGTACCGGCGTAGACTATTCGGGGCGCAACCGCCAGCCAAATGTCCGCTATACCATCGAGTATTCGGTGATCAGCAAACCCTCGCGGCCGAGCATCCCGCCGGTCAACTGCATCCCGCCCGAGGGCGTCAACTAGCACTTTCTTAGCTCCCATTCGTGGGAGCTTTTGTTATTTGTAAATTTTTTTTAAAATTTCCAGCGGGTGCTCATTAACCAGGTTTTGAGCGAGTGTTTTATCCAGCGATTCTTTCAGATAGGAATGCATTGAATTCTGCACTGTTTTGATGATGTAGTCCGGGGCGACCAAAAACCAATTTTCAAACTCTTTATTTTGGAAGCGGGTAAACAGTTCATCATTTAATGATTTGCAAAGATGGTCCTTGAGAAGGTGGTCCTCATCAGGCACAACCGGCGGGTTGCCAAAGCTCTGCATTTCGCCGGAGGCTCCGTGCTGGGCAAAGCCGCCTTCTTTGTCGCTTGCATGCTCTTCGGGAAAGAATATTTTTTTTATTTCATTGATTTCATCGTTTTTTATCAAATAGAGTTTTGCCGTTTGCGTATCGGCAACGACCAGCATAGTGGTTTTTTCCGGCCGGATAGCCTCTTTTGGTATTTGCATAATAAATTTTTCAGTTCTTAATATCTTCACTATATTATACTCTAAAAATTTGTTAAACTACAATATATAGAGAATACTTATGCGTGATAAGGCAAAAAATTGGAATGAGCGGGTGATCCGCTATATTCGGCAGCTTGTTTTTGGGTTTGAAGACGCGCTTGTCTCAACCCTTGGGGCAATAACCGGAATTGCCGGCGGCAGCCATGACAATTTTGTTGTTGTTCTCGCCGGTATGGTTATTATTTTTGTTGAATCTCTTTCCATGGGAGTTGGGGCTTATCTTTCTTCAAAATCAGAGCGTGAAGTTGTTGAGGCGGTGGCCAAAAAAGAAAAAGAACTTATCAGCCAGGACATTGAGGGTGAAAAGCGGGAAATACGTCGATATCTGAAAAAATATAAATTTACTCCGGAGGAAATTGAAAAAGTCGTTGAAAGGCTCATTGCCCGGCCGAAAATGCTTTTTGAAGAAATGATGCTGCATGAATACCAGATGTTTCCCGAGCCGAAGCAGAGATCATTAAAGCGCGGTTTGGTTATGTGGCTGTCTTATTTTGTCGGTGGTTTTTTTCCGGTTCTGCCTTATTTGTTTTTTCCGATAGAAATTGCCTTTAATACGTCAATTACCGTTACGGTAATCATATTATTTTTATTCGGCGCAGTAAAAACAAGGTTTACCGCACGGCCGTGGTGGAAGAGCGGCGCGGAAATGGCAATACTTTCTGTTTCTGCCGCGTTGATCGGTTATGTCGTTGGCCGGCTTGTTGCCATATCATTCGGTGTGTAGATGAATTAAAAAATCCCCTGGCGGCGCAGGGGATTTTTTTGATTAAATATTCTTGATAAATTCTATCAGCCCGGTACGGGGTCTTTTTTTCTTTTTTAAAATATCATCGACTAAGAAAATCAAAGGTGCCTTCATTTTTTTTCTGCGGCAGAGCCGGGCAATAAGCGGAGAGGCGTAGTAACCTTCGGCAACCTGCTTCATTCCCAGGGATTCGGGCGTTTTTACGCCGCGTTTGGCAATCAGCCGGCCATACTGCACGTTGCGGCTTTTTGGGTTAAAGCTTGTAACGGTGAGGTCGCCGATACCGGAAAGAGAGAGAGCGGTTTTTGGGTCAGCGCGCATCTCGTTTAGTACTGATTTCATTTCTTGCAGAGCCAGGGTAAAAAGAGTTGATTTTGTATTTAGCGTCCAGCCAAGGTCCTGGGCAATGCCGAAAAGAATCGCGTAAACGTTTTTCAAACTTGCGCACAGAGCGGCGCCGGGCAAATCTTTTATCACAAATATTTTAAAGTATCTGTTTTCCAGCATTGCTTCAACTTTTTTTGCCGTAGCCGCGGAAAGCGAGGCGACTTCAACCGCGGTCGGCGCCTTTAGCGCCAGCTCACGGGCTACGGCCGGCCCGGTCATGTTGGCGAAGTTTTTTTGGAATTGGCCGGGGAGCTCTTGCAGAATTTTTTCCGCCGAAGTTTTAAGGCTGTTTTTATCGATTCCCTTGGCCACGGAAAGAATAACCATTTTCGGCAAAAGCAAAGGTTTTATTTTTTCGATTAACCGATGGATTGATTTTGACGGTACGGCAAGCAAAATCAGGTCGGCGTTGTCGATGCATTCAACGTGGTTGGGTTTAGGAATGACGTTTTTATGCAGCTTTATTCCCGGGAGATAGCGCTGATTTTTATGATGCCGGGCGATTTCTTTTAGGGTCTTTTCATCAATATCCCAGATATTTACGCGGTGTCCGTTTTCAGCCAAGAGTTGGGCCATGGCCGTGCCCATATTTCCGGCGCCAATGACAGCGATTTGTTTTTTCATATGAATATATTTTATCATTTTTTAAGTTTGTTTGCCATTATTGACAAATTGAAAAATTCATGTTATGATTTACTGTTTCATTGGAGCGGATCCAGTGAATAGAGGCTGTAAGGAGGCTGGTCATGCGGAAAAGGAACGGCAAAGTGATCGGCGGTTTATTCAGTATCTTGTTTGCTGTATTTTGTGCCTTCATGAAAAAGTTTACCAAGAAAGATGTCGTTCCTCCCGGGATGGAGGCTTGTTCCCATGATAATGCCTTGCTTGCTGCTCCGGCTGGTGTCTGCGCCGAATGGCAGGCATTTTACCGCCGTGTTTTTGGTCTGGTCACGGATTTCTCCGAAGTTTGGCTTCCGGAAAGGCGTCCCGGCTTTAGCCATCTGCTTTTGATCCCCCGGGGCCTTACTTTAAAACAGGTGGCTGGGGCTTGTTGCCGGAAGTTTGAGGTCCATGCTTATGCGGATAATTTGGATCGTGATATATATCTCTGCGATCCCTGCCCGGAGAACGGCAGCTATGCTGTTTGGCTGTGCGACCGGCCCGAGGCTGAAGAGCGGCTCGATTATGGATCGCTGAAAGTGCTTCATAGAGCCGGCGTCAGGGGTATTTCGCTTATTGAGCGGCTTGTTTACGAGCTGAAGCATTTTAACAATACCGGTCAGCATCCGGATGTCGGGGACGCTACTCTGTGCGGCGGCTCATGGCACCCGGACGGCCTTTTGGTGGATGTTTACTGGCTTGAAAGCACACTTTGTGTCGGCCGGGAGCATCCTAACTTTACTTGCGGTTCTTTGTTCTCGCGCGCCGAAGCTGCCTGATACCGGCGGCTTTACTGCGCTTTATGATATTCCGCCATGTCCTTGACTGGCGGTTTTTTGTTTTTTGGCCGGGGACAAGGCCGACGGCAAGCCCTGCCCGTGCTTGACATCTGTTTTATCTTAATATATAATCCTAGCGTATTACTAGGAATTATGTCCTTATTAAATATTTCAGCAAAAAATCATTACGGACTGATTATTATGTGCGCCCTGGCTGATCTTTGGGGCGAGGATGATTTTTTATCTCTAAAAGAGATTGCTGAAAGCATGGATATTTCCGCCAAGTTTTTGGAAGAGATTGCCGCGGACTTGCGTCAGGCCGGCTTGGTTGAGGCCAAGCGGGGAGCGGCCGGCGGCTACCGCATCAGTCGTGACCCAAAAAAGATCAAGGTCAGTGAAATCATTGAAGCGATTGAGGGGCCGGTGCGGGTACTTGAGTGCCGGGGCGGGGTTTGCCCAAAATCAAGCTTTTGCACTTCTAAGAATCTATGGCTTTTTTTGGAAAAGTCATTAAACAAGACTTTACAGGAGGCAACGCTCTATAATGTTTTACACAAGCTATAAATAATTAAAATGAGAAAAATATATTTGGATAATGCCGCGACCACGCATCTGGATGCGCGGGTGAAAAAAGCAATGGCGCCGTACATGGGTCCGGTTTTTGGCAATCCTTCAAGTTTTCATTCCATGGGCAAGGAGGCGGATAATGCGATTGAAGAGGCGAGAAAGTCGGTAACAAATAATCTGAACTGCCGACCGCACGAAATTGTTTTTTGCTCCGGGGGGACAGAGTCGGATAATTTGGCAATCCTTGGCGCGGCCCGGGCAAACCGTGAAGCCGGTGATCATATTATGACAACAAAAATTGAGCATCATGCAGTGTTAGAACCTTTTCATCATTTAGAAAAGGAAGAGGATTTTAAGGTTAGTTATATCGGGGTAGGTAAAAACGGCATTGTCAATCCAAAAGAAATTGAAAAAGCGCTGACCAAAAAAACAATACTAGTTTCCGTAATGATGGCCAACAATGAAATCGGCACAATACAGCCGATTGCGGAGATCGGAAAAATTATTTTAAAGTGGCGCAAGAAAAATAAAACCAAATATCCCTTATTCCATACCGATGCCTGCCAGGCGGCCGGGGCGCTTGAATTAAATGTTGAAAAGCTGCATGTTGATCTTTTGACCTTAAACGGCAGCAAGATTTACGGGCCAAAAGGCGTCGGTGTCTTGTATGTACGAAATTTTACCAAGGTCGCGCCGCTTGTTTTTGGCGGCGGCCAGGAGCGGGGTCTGCGGCCGGGCACGGAAAATGTTGCCGGAATTGTCGGGTTGGCAAAAGCGTTTGAATTAGCGCAAAAAGAAAAGGAAAAAGAGAGCAAGCGGTTGATTAAGTTGCGTGATTATTTTATTGCCAGTATATTGAAAAAGGTGCCTGATTCTTGTCTTAATGGTGACGCAAAATTGCGTTTGCCAAATAACATTAATATTTCATTTTTAAATGTTGAGGGAGAGGCAATGATATTGTATCTTGATGCCAAGGGAATTTACGTTTCATCCGGTTCGGCTTGCACGTCGCGGACGCTTGATCCGTCGCATGTGCTTCTTGCGGCCGGGGTGCCTGCAGAGGCGGCTCATGCTTCGGTGCGGTTTACTTTGGGGAAGAAAACAACAAAAGCGGATCTTGATTATGTTTTAAGGGTTTTGCCTCTCTTGGTAAAAAAATTAAGAGAAATGTCACCGACAAAATTTCAATATGGCAAATAATAAAAAACCAGATATAGAAAAAGGGGAAGACTCCTGGCTTTATTCGCCAATTGTTAAGGACCATTTTTATAATCCGCGAAATGTTATGCCGGATGAGATGATTGATTATTATGAGGCTGATGGCATGGGAGAGGTTGGCTCGCCGGCCTGCGGTGACGTGATGCGCATGTGGATTAAAGTTGATCCAAAAAGCAAGAAGATCACTGACTGTAAGTGGCGGACTTTTGGCTGCGCATCGGCAATTGCCTCAACCTCGGTTCTTTCCGAGATGGTAATCGGCATGAGGGTTGAAGAGGCAAAAAAAATTAAGCCTCAGGATATTGCCGTACGTTTAGGCGGGCTGCCCAAAGTTAAAATCCATTGTTCAGTGCTCGGAGACCAGGCGCTTCGCGCGGCGATTGAAAATTGGGAAAATAAATTAAAGTAATTTATGAAAATTGATACCGATTATCTTATTATCGGAGCAAGCGCTGCCGGGGTGAGCGCGGCTATTGCGATTCGTGAGCGCCAGCCCGAGGCAAAAATTGCGATTATTTCAAAAGAGCCAATTGCTTTTTATTCGCGCGTGCTTTTGCCTAAGTTTATTAACGGTGGAATTGATAAGGGGAAATTGATTTTGCGCGATAAAAATTGGTTTGCCGAACAGAATATTGAGCTTTATCTTGATGAAGCGGCAGAAAAATTAGACAGCAACCGCCATGCGCTTATGACTTCGCGCAATAATGAGTTTACATACAATAAACTTTTAATTGCCACCGGCGTGCGACCGGCCAAGCTGCCCGCACCGGGCAGTGAAAGCGAAAGCGTTTTTTATTTATGGAATTTGGCAGACGCAGAAAAGCTTAAAGCTAAAATGGATGAAGCCGGGGGCGGAAAGATTGTAGTAATTGGCGGCGGTTTTATCTGCCAGTCGTTTGTTAATATTTTTTCCAGGGCGAATTTTGATGTAAATCTTTTAATGCGCGGCAAATATTATTGGTCGCATTTTGTTGATGAATATACGGGCAAGCTTTTAAATGAAGAGTTTGAAGAGGAGGGGGTAGTTTTGCATCAAGAAGAACGGGTCAAGGAAATCAGTAAAAGCGGCAACGGACTAATTGTGCAAACGGAAAAAGGCAGGGAGATTCAGGCTGATATTGTTTTGGTTGGCGTTGGCATGATCCCGAATACGGCCTGGCTTGAGGGTTCGGGAATTGAGCTTGATGACGGCGTGCGGGTTGACGAATTCATGAAAACGAATCTGCGGGATGTTTATGCCGCCGGAGACGTGGTAAATTTTTATGACATAATTCTGGGTGGCTTTCATCGTCAGGGCAACTGGGTCAATGCCGACCGCCAGGGTCGAATTGCCGGAATCAACATGGCGGGCGGGAGTGAGCCTTATCAGGAGGTAACCGCATTCACTATTGCCGTTGGAAAAATTAACTTTATTTTTATGGGCGAATATAGCCGGAGCCGGGCTGACAAAGTTGTTGTGCGCCGGGATACCGATAACCAAGAAGTGAGGGAATATCTTTTTAAAAAAGACCGATTAATCGGGGCAATTTTAGTTAATTGTCCTCAGGACAGGGCCTTGATTGAGAAAGCGATAAAAGATAAAATAGAGTTATCAAAAAATGAAAAATTAAGCTTAGCAAAGGCGGAAACTCCGCTTGATAAAACAAAAATTTATGGAGTTAACTGAAAAAACAATTAAAAAATTGGATTCAGCCGATGTTCTTGGTTCGGTCGAGTTGGTGCCCAAGCAGGCGGCGCAGGCATGGAAAGAATCAAGAAAAATAAAAATTCCGGCAAGTTATAAAAAGGCAACCAGTATTGTTGTTGCCGGCATGGGCGGCTCGGCAATTGGTCCGCATATGGTGCGTTCGGTTCTTTATGACAAATTCTATGTGCCGGTTCAGATAATTAACGGGTATAATCTGCCCGGTTATGTTGATGGAAATACCGTGGTGCTTTTATCGTCATACTCTGGTACGACCGAAGAGGTGCTGTCCTGCGCGCGCGAGGCAAAAGCAAAACGCGCCAAGATAATTGTTTTATCAACCGGCGGCGCCCTTGAGGAGATGGCGAAAAAATACAACTGGCCAAAATATATATTTGAACCAAAATGGAATCCTTGCGGCCAGCCGCGCGTCGCCACCGGTTATGCCATATTTGGGACAATGGGCCTTTTGTCCCGGGCCGGTCTGGTGCGCATCAGCAATTCCGAGGCCGAACTAATGATTAAGAAGCTGGCTAAATATTCCCGCAAATTTAATTTTTCCAGCCCATCTTCAAAAAATGCAGCAAAAAAGTTATCAGGCAAATTAAAAAATAAACTGCTTTTTTTAATCGGTTCGGAATTTCTTGAGGGCAATATGCACATTATGGCAAACCAGATCAATGAAACATCAAAGCAGTTTGCCAGCTGGATGCTTTTACCCGAGATTAACCACCATCTGCTTGAAGGGCTTTCATTTCCCAACCGGCCGAAAAAGGACATGCTTTTTGTTTTTTTTGAATCTAAAAAATATCATCCCCAGGTTCAGCGCCGCTACGGCCTGACCCAGCAGATTATGAAAAAAAATAAAATTCCGACTGTTTCATATAAGCTTAATGAAACAACAAAGCTTGGCCAGGCGGCAGAAATATTGATGCTCAGCGGTTTTATCAGTTTTTATCTTGGGATGCTTAACGGCCAGGATCCGGCATTTATTCCCTGGGTAAAATATTTAAAAAATAAGCTTAAGGAATAATTGACATTTTTTTAATTTTGTGATATTATTAAACGTTAAAAAATAAAAAATCGTTTATGAATCCGGAAAAATATACTCCGCCAGAGGCGAGGCCCGCGGGTTTTGAAACAACACATGAATCAACCGAGCGTATGGCCAAAGAAGCGGCCGAAGCCGGTAAGTACGATGAATTTGAGCAAATGGTGCTTGAAGCCTTTCGCGGCGCGGCTGAAGAAGACCCAATTCTTAAACAAGAATTGGAACAGCTGCTACAAGAAGGAAATATTTTTGACGGCACCTATGATGCGGCCGGGCGGCTCTTAATGTCGGCTAAATCGCTTTCCGAGCGCCAAAAGATGAGTAAGGAAGAGGTAATGGAGGCGATTCGCGGCATGGCGGCCAAACAGCTGCCTAAGCTTTTGGAAAAAGTTGAAGGCCAGCGGCGCGCCGCGGCATAAAAATGCCATATAAAAAAACACTCACCAAGGGGTGGGTGTTTTGATTTATACTGACTGCCGCAGGCAGGAAAATATCTGGAAGAGGACAAGCTTGGTTCGGGTAATGAGTTCAGGCTTGTTTTTTATTTCCATGCGGGCACGCAGGTAATAAAGAAGGGTGCGCTTCCACCAGGCGATGACGTCCGGATTGGCTGTGGCGTCTTTGGCATCCTTTTCTTCGGCAATGAAGAGGCTTGGATTTTTTTTCGCCCGGCAGACGGTTTCCCAAATTAGCCAGCGCTCAATTCGCGGAAAGGGCTCGCGCTTATAAAGGTAGCCGGCGACGATATTGAGGGCGCTCATGTCATCGCCGTCATTGCCTTCGAGCTGGGCAAAAAAAGGAACTATCAGGTCGTTCAAAAGATCCGGGTTTCGTTCTGACATGTATTTGGCAAATTCCTGCGCCTTTACATATCCGGTGCCGGAACATTGAATCTTGTCGATATAATCGTTTAAAAAGAGCACATTTTTCATGCTCACCTCCTATTTGGGAACATTGCACCTTAGCGTATTTTTTGCTATTTGTCAAGTATTTGACATATTTTGTCAAAATATCTTGACATTTTGGCAATTTTGTGCTAAAATAGCCAGTTGCCTAAGAAGTGTGTAGGCAGCTTTCTTTCGTTCATTTAAAATAAAAATCAAGCCAAAAAAATACAAGAAAGGAGAAGGCAGATGCCTGACGAGATCACCTTTACTGACGGACAGATGTCAACGATTGCCCGGACGGTAAAGCCGCTCCTTGAGGACGCGGCCAACCGGATCGGCCATTTGCTTGCCCACAACCGCTACGTCGGCCCGCTTAAGGAAAAGCTGGACAAGGATTTTCGCGAGACGATTATCAGTCCGGCGCTCAAGCTGACCGGCGGATACCTCAACCTGCCCCGGGGATGGTTCAAGAACGCTTCCCAGTGGCAGCTCTCCAATGAGATCGTTGACTCACTCTTTACGGGTATTGCCGACGGTCTTCAGGAGAAGTACGAGGCCGGCGAGATTGACGAGCTCTCCACCGAGTTCCTCAGGGACAAGTGGAACGTTCGTTTCCGCCTGGTGAATGAGGAGGTTGTGGTTACGCCTTCGTGCTACCACCATCCGGACTGCCCTGAGGCGCCGCGCGCCAAAAAGCAGGGCAAGAAGCAGGGCGGAGGAACAATCGCGCCCAAGACGGCGGACCGGGTCACGGCAACTCTGCTTGGCCTGGCGCCGGGCGCCTGCTGCGCCCGTTACTTCCACTACGTGGATGATCAGGTGCTGGAGGCCGAACGCGACCTTTACAGCGCGCTTGAGGAGCTGGATGACGCCATGGCGGATGAGTTTCTCATTTGGGCGACTTCGCTTTCGAAAAAGAAGTACCAGCAGGTGGAGCGCCACCTTGGCGCAATCAGGCACGGTGATCAGATCGTGCGTTTGATGCGCGTCGAAGAGAAGAAGCGCGTTGCCGTAGCCAAGATGATTCTGCCGGCGGAAGAGGCAAAGTCCAAATTCCTGTCGCGCGATCACTTGAGTGAATTGCTCGGCAAGGCCAAGGATTCTTTGCGCATGAGCGGAGAGGATTTTGTCGCGGCAGCCGATGATTTTGATCAGGAGATGAACCGGCAGGTCAGCCAGCCAATCGCCGAGGCCGGCGAGCGTGCCCGCGATCGGGTGAAAGATGCCAAAGAAGACGCGGAGAAATACGACCGGCGGCCAAAGGGGCTGATCGGATTGATTATCCGCATCGGTGACGAAGTCACGGCACGCTAAGCACTCATCAACATACAAGGAGGAAGCAAACATGGCCAAGAAGAAAAATAAAGATATGTGGCAGTCAATCGGCAAGATCGCCCAGCGGGTTCTTACCGATCTCAAGGGTGCGGCGATTCTAGTCTGGGATAACGGAGAGGCGGCGGCGATCAGGCTTAAGTCTCTCGGGATCAACGAGCTCAGGGATGTCCGCCGGATCGCCTACGAGCTCATCATCCTTCTCACGTTGCTCATGGTAGCGGGAGTCGGACTCGGCTACATCGGCTATGTCACGGGCCAGATCTGGCTCATGCACATCGGCCGGTTCGTGCTCGCGGTGGACAGCGTGTTTTTCGCCGCCGGACTCGGGTATCTCTTTTTCCGGTCAACCGTGGTGATTGAGGCGATCGTGCTTCTTTGCCACGCCCTGGAAAAGATTCCGCTTCCGACGTCCATCAACTGGCCGGGAATGCAGGCCTGGAAACAGGACGGCAAAACCGGCTATAACGTGGACGGCCGCTATCCGCTTCAGATCAACTGGTCCAACATTGAGATCGGCGTGACCCAGGATCAGGCCAAGGGCCTGCTCAAGGGCGCGATGAGCGTGATGGCCTGGCTGACGCTGGTCGGCATTTACGCGACAGTGTTTCCGGTGTATGCCAACCCGGTCGCGTTTCTGCTGGTGCTGGCAATCACCTTTTTCTTTGCCTATGCCATTGTTGGCTGGGAGCTCAAGGGCAAGCTACCTGAGAAGGTAGCGCTTTTCTTTGTCTGTTTCGTGCTTCTTGCCGCGACTATCAACTTCGGCCAGGCAATGCTCCGCTCCAAGCAGTGGGCGCATCATGTTCGCCAGCAGCGCAACTTCGCCCTGGATTACGAGCGTGAGGCCGAAGCCAAGGAGCAGCTCTATTCCCAGTGGGGAGTGGAGATTGAGGGCGAGCCGGCATACTACGACCTGGACTACGAAAAGGTTCAGGCGCGGGCGCATGAGCTTCGCAAGGAGTTCGGCCCCGAGGTCAAGGCAAAGGCGGTCTTTTCCAAGCGCATCAGCCTCAAGAACGTGTGCGACAAGTGCATTGACGAATGGGGTGAGGTGGTCTGCGACTGCCTTAAGCTGGCCGATCATGACCGTGTCTGCTCGAGTGAGGAGTGCCAACGCGCTCGCGAGGCGATTCGCCTCAACAACGCGCGGCTCGACTACAGCGAAGCCCAGGCAAAGCTTACCAAGCTTGAGCCGGCCTATCTGCAGCGCCAGGAGCCGCACACCTTGTGCGACGACTGCGTCAGCCTGACCGGCGAGGTAGTCTGCGACTGCACAACGATTGGCCAGGCAATGGGCGCAAGCCTTGCCTGCACCACTCCGCAGTGCATTAAGGTGCGCCACCGGCTTCAGCTCAACCAGGCTCGGGGTGAATACGAGCAGGTCGCCGAGCGCATTGACGCGCTCGAGTCCAAGCTTCGTCCGGAAACGCCGGGTGAGTTCTACCGTTACGGTAAGAGCGCGCTGGTCGGCGGTATGGACGAGGCAAGGGAAATCGGCGAAAAGCTGGCAATCGGCAGTACAAGCGAGAGTCTGACCGCGGGCGCGGAAAGCCGCGACCCGGTCAAAACTCTGCTTGGCGCAGTGATTCTGCTTGCCGTGCTCATTTTCCTGATCGCGATCATTGCGGCGGTTGCCCAGATCGTGAGAGGAAGAGAGTATGCCAACGCGGCAATCGTCGGTACGGTCTGCGTGGTCATCGCCATCGCGGGACTCGCGATCATGACCTCGCTGCCGAGCAACCGCGGGCCCGTGGACGATCCAACGGCAACAGTCGTGGAAGAGGGCGAGAGTGAGCCAAAGGGCGAGATGGAAGAGGTGGATGAGGCGCCGGTGGAGTCGTTAGATTCAGACCTTCTGGACGAGCCGACTGCGACCGTGGCCTTGACTGCAACGGCGAAGACTGCGACAACGGCCTCGACAACCGTGGCGGAATCATCTATCAAGGAGACCGAGACAACGACAGCGACGGTCAAGCCCGAGGAACCGGCCAAGGCAAAGAAGCCGGCCATTCCCAAGGCCAAGCTCGTGGCGCTTTCGGCCAAGCTCAAGAGCCGGAGGATGGCGCTCGAGCAGGAGCTTGATTAATAGTTTATTTCTGAATTCTGCGCCCTTTGAACCCACGTGGTTCATTGGGCGTTTTTGTTTTTGTCTGCCTTCGGCGACCTACTTTTTGGCGGCCCAAAAAGTAGGCAAAAAAGCCTGCGCGTCAGATTCGCCCTCAGCTTTGCCTGGTAGCTCAGTTCATCTTCCAACCACGCTCAGCTGACGCGCTTTGTCGGCTTGACCGATGATTTTGCTTTTAAATAAGCGAAATTTTGCTAAATAAACCGGGCATGATATTGGAGTTGAGTTAGTGCTCAATACTTGACAAAATGGCTAAAATGTGGTATAATTCAGTGTTCATCAAAATGGCCAAATCGTGCCTAATAAAGGCTCAAAAGGAGGAGCAAGATGAAGAAAACCGCTCTTTATATAGCTTTCGCGTTTCTGACTGCGGCCTGCTACCATGGCGAGGTCAATACGCCGGGAATCACGGCAGACGGTATTTCGCCCAAGCCGCCCAGCCCGGCCTACGGTAAGCTCATGAACGAGCATACTGCCATGACCTACGGCTACTCTCTGGCCAAGGAAGGTCAGGACTACTACTGGAGCTACGAGAACCGCAAGCTGGATTTCCCGCTTGTGGTGGCGGATGAGATTCAGGACTGCGCCAAAGACCTCGAGCTTGCGCAGTGCGAGGCAATCTACGAGACCGCGTTCAACCATGCCTACATGGGGATGTATTACACGGCCGGGGTTTGTCCGTTCGGCGGAGCGCCATGCATGGGATGGTATGGAAATTATCACCACCAGGCAATGATGTTCTACCAGAAAGCGAATTTTATGACGGCGTATCCCTATTAGGGTGGAGCCGTTCTGCTTTTACTGCGGAGATATTTACTCCGCAGTCCAACCGAATTGATAAAGCAATTTGTCAATTCAGTTGGACCTTGCAACAAAACTTCAACCAATATAAAGAAAAGGAGAAAGTCATGAAAATGACGACCGTATTCGCACTTGTGTCCCTTGCCCTGCTTGCGGGGTGTGCCACTTCAGCCAAGCCGGCGAGCGAGCCGGATGACGTTCTCGTGCTCAAGACCGAGGTCAAGGAGAGCGAGAAGACGATCAAGCGCCAGGAGGCATTGATCAAGGACCAGAAGAAGGCGCGCAAGGACTGCCTGGAAGAGATCAACGGTCTCGAAGCCAAGATCGCCGAGCTCGAAGCCGAGAACGCCAAGCTCGAGAAGAAGGCCGAGGCTCTGATCGAGGCATCCAAGGAGACCGAGGCCATGCTCTACGGGCTCTACGAAGAGGCGCCAACCGAAGGCGAGGAGTACTACGGCGAAGACGATGAAGAGGAGTACGAGGATACTGAGGTCTACGAATCCGACTACGGTTCAACCGTGGTGGAGAAGGAGTCATACAAGAGCGAGACTTACGTGTATCCGTACCCCGGCGCATCGGCCAAGCCGGCCAAGCCCAAGCCGCCCCTTCCCGAGAAGCGGGTGTTTGTCGAGGGCTATGTCGACTCCCCAAAGTTCGGCTCCAAGATCAATGTCAAGATCTCGGCGGAGAAGGTGCACAAGAACACCTATTTCCGCCTCTGGGTCGGCAAGTACGAGGTGGCGGGCGATGGATTCGGCGACATGACCTACATGGTGATGCCGTCGGGCAAGGAGATCATTGCCACGGTGATCAAGCCGGGCGAGGTGATCTACGTCCCGGTTCTGAAGCACGGGCCGCACTCGGTCTATGTCCAGGAGTGCAACATGACATTCGATCCGGTTTCCGGAACCGAGGTCTGCGTTGCCAACTCGGACGACAAGCGCCTGGTCGACACGATCAAGGACGCGACCAAGAGCGCCGTCTTTCTCATGTACTACGACTAGTCATCTTGCGGGGTTTTCCAGAAATGGAGAACCCCGTATTTGTTTTTAAAACAAAAAAGCCCCCGCATCAGCAGGGGCTTTTGAAATTTTTAATATTATACTCCGGTGGTCGCGGAGATCAGCGCTTCAATAACAAAGCGGGAGATGGCGTACGCGGCAAGAAGGATAATCAGCCCAATGACTGAATCAGTCAAAATTGTTTTTGCTTTTTTAACCTTTTCTTCGTTGCCGGCCGAGGTCATCCAGAGAAAGCCTCCATATAGGACAAGAACAAAGAAAATTACGCCAAGGACTGAGAGCAGAACATTGATAATGCGGGCGATCATCTGAGTCAATTGCTGTTCCCCGGTGTCTCCTGGAGCAAAACCTGCTTCTTCACCGGTTTCTTTAAGAAGGTCGCTCGGGTCAATTGCGCCGCTAGTGGCCATTGCGCCGACCGGGGCAAGCACCATACAGCCGATGGCAATTACGCTCACGACGGTAAAAATATTTTTTAAATACATAGGAATTATGTTACTAATTTATTTTTTTAAAATTATTCTTCAATTGGCGCGGCCGGGGCGAATACTTCGCCGCCAAGCAGCAAACGGATAACAAATTCAGAAATCGCGTAAGCGGCAATAATTATTAATAGGCCGATTACCGAATTTACCATTAAACTTTTTGCTTTTTTAACCTTTTCTTCATTGCCGCCGGCGGTCATCCATAAAAAACCGCCGTAAAGGAGAAGGATAAAAAAGACAACGCCGACAACACTGAAAGCGGCACGGATAATATTGCCAATCAGAGCGGTTAATTCAGGCTGGGGCAAGCCGGCTTGTCCGGCAGTTGTTTCCAGTCCGGTTTCTTCAATTGTCACGGCGCCAGCTGAAACATTAGCAGCAATACCAAGTCCGAAAAAAATTAATAAAAATAAAAATGGAATTATCAGTACTAGTTTTTGTGATTTGAGTTTCATAATATTAAGCTAGCGAAGAAGGGCCTGAAGTATTACTTGGGTAATTGCGTAGGCGGAAAGCATTGCCGCCAGGCCGATCGCCGACCAGACTAAAATTTGTTTTCCTCTTTTAATTCTATCAGGGTTGCCGGCCGAGGTCAACCAAATAAATCCGCCAAGAACAAACATCAGGAGGGCGATTGAACCGACAATTGACAACGCCCACTGGATAATTAGACCGATGTTTTCTTGGATAAAGGTTATTGGGTTTTGACCTTTTTGGCCAAAGGGCGGTTCTAATTCAACGCGCTCCGGCGCCGGTGCGGTTCCGGGTGTTCCGGGAGGAAGCCCGCCGGTACTTTCTTCCTCTTCTTCAATGGGCGTCCAAATACAGTTACCAACGGCCCGGGCTCCGGGCAAAAGCTGCAAACGGAACGCATTGGTTAAGGTTGCCTGGGGATCGCTTTCGCATTCGCCAAAAGAAAGATTGCTAAAGGATTCGGTGCAGTAACAGGCTCCGGACCCCCAAACACAGTCAGAGTTAATTCTTTCGCCCAGGCTTGAGCAATTTTCCGCGGTGGCGCCTATTTCAGTGGAGGTTATGGTAAATTCGCAATCACAAAAACCGGTTTGGGCAAAAGCGACAAATGGGATAAGCGTGAAAAATCCAGTTAATATTAGTATTGCGGCTGATTTCACCATATAATTTAATATCAATATTATAATACAAAACAGCCCTAAATTAAAGGGCTGTTTTTAACTTTTTCAGTTTCTTACTCAGCAGTTGCCGTAACCAGGCTTTCAAGGACAAATCTGGCGATTGCCCATGAAGCAAGGATGATGGCGAGGCCAATTACTCCTTGAATAATTCTCTTTTTGGCCTTTTCAACGTTTTCTTCATTACCCCCGGCAGTCATCCATTGAAAACCGCCAATTAAGATAATGCCCACGGCAATAATGCCCAAGAGACCCATTGCGACGTTAATGATAGAGGCAACGGTCGCCCGGATATCGCGTTTGCCAAGTTCAATCTCTTCTTCAACCTCGGTAATGCCGACTTCTAGTGCCAGGGCTCCGGCCATTGGCACGAAAACCAAGGAGAGAATGGTAAAGGCAATAATGTTGCGAGTAAGCCAATGTTTTGTAAGGCTATGCATAGACCTTTTGTTTAGTTAGTCTTATTTATTATTATTATTTTACAATAAATCAAGTTTTTATTCAAGCAAGGATCTTAAAATAAATTCAGTAATTGCGTAGGCGGAAAAAATTACTACCAGGCCGAGAACGGTCCAGGTTAAAATGTTGCGGCCAAGCTTGATGCGGTCTTCATTGCCCGCGGCAGTCATCCAAATGAACCCGCCGATGATAAACATTAATAATGTAATCGATCCGACAACGCCGAGAACGGCGCGAATTACATTGGCAATCACTTCCTGTATGCTGACTGAACCGAGGGGTGGTTCAAAAACAAGGCTTCCGTCTCCGCCCGGAGCAGTGACCGGAGCTTCGCTACCGGGCAGACTCCCCCTAGATAACCAGGTACATGAACCGCTGAGACTGGCACCGGTCAGAGAAAATAGAGGCGAATACTTGCCATATTCCTCGGGATATTCTTGTTTTAGCATTGCATCAGGTCCTCCTTTGCATTCATTCTCTCTCATATCACGCGGAAAAGTAAGGTTCGGACATTTACACGTTGATTCATCGGAGAGCCAATTACAAGTAACGCCCAGGTTTGAAGATAGGGTATTGCAGGTTGATTCACTGGTAATTCCTCCGGAGATTTGTAGCTGGCATACGCAAGTACCGACCTCTTGTGCTTTTGTGACAGAAACATTAAATATTAAAATTGCTGGAATCATTAATATTATTAGGGTGAATATTATTATGTATTGTTTCATACAGAGGCATTTTATAACCCAAAAGGGCTAGATATTGCCGTTATTAATTTTGGTTATCCGTAAAAACCGTAACGTACATAATATTTTACAAGCCCATTTCGCGAAGCGCGGCATCGCAGCCCGACTCTTCTTCGCGCGTCACGCCGGGAATAACATCAATAATGCTTGCCGGATTGGTTGTTGTGTCGCCGCGCAGATCAAGCTGAAGCTGGGCCATGGATGTGCAGGCAGTAACACATTCACCGCCTTCACGGACAAGATAATATGTTTGCGGAGATCCGCCCGGGGGATTTATTTCGCATTTACAGCATGTGGTGATTGCGGCCTGGCCGCTTGGGCAGCAAAGATTGTCCCAGCCGCCGGGGCAGAGGTTTAATACACAGCTGTTTGCCTCGGCATAGGCAAGGGCGTTTTCTTTTGTTTTTTCGGAAATAGGCACGTTTTGGCAGGCAAAGCCGCGGGCTCTCAGGTTTTCATCAGCTTCACAGGCAGTAACGCATTTTCTGAGTTCATATGAGCATTTCATGTTTTTTTCCGTGCCGCATGATTTGCCGTCGTTTTCTTCCAAGCTGCAGTCAACCCCGCCTTCCAGATTAGCGCTCGGACTGTAAATATTTAATTGGCGAATACAGGCCTGGTTGTCGCCGCAAAGAAAAGTACCGACTGAATAAATCACCGTTGCCGCGCCAAGAACAATTACCAGGCCGATGGCGGTATTGGTCATAATGCTTGTTCCTCTTTTTATTTTTTCACTATTGCCGGCCGAGGTAAGCCAGGTAAATCCGCCGTAAACAAACATTAAAAGAGTGACCGATCCGACAATGCTTAAAAGGAAGTTGGCGAAATTTATAAAAGTCTGGAATATCTGGGTTAGGCCGCAGGTTTGGGCGGTAACATTCTCACCGGTACAGCCGGGCGGAATCAGCTGGAACGCAAGCGCCGTGTTCGGCAACAGCAAAACCAGGGCAATCAAAGCAATAAAAATTGTAATTTTATTTTTTATCACAAGGTTTGGTTTACTCTTGATACGGCGAGATTAATCGCGTCTTTTATTTCCATTGTGCCGTAAACCAGGGAGTCAATCATGTCGGCAAATGCCTCCTCAACCGCTTCCCAGTCTTTGCCGCGATACCAGCTTTTAGCGGTAAGAATTTGCGAGGCAAATACGGAAAGGTCAATGTCCTCCAGCTGTTCAGCCTGAAGAGAGCGCAGGGCAGTTGGTTTTTTTGCCGCATCCAAATAATTTTTTACATTGTTGGCGTCAGCCATGGATTGGATAAAATCCCAGGCATAGTCAGAGTTTTCAGACTTTGCCGAAACCGTATGCATCCAGTAATTTGCATAATTAACTTCGGGGTTTCCTTCAAGCTGGGGGAGCTTGGCAATGCCAAAATTGAGTTTGGGTGCTTTGGCGCGGATCTGGCTTAGGTGGTAGGAATAGCCAAAGAAAAACGCTGTCTGGCCGGTAACAAAAGCGTCCAGTGAATTGGTAAAGTTATCATTCCATGTGTAGACCTCTTTTGAGGGGTTGGCAAAATCAGTGTAAAAGCGAAGCGCTCCCCATCCGGGCGGTTCATCGCGGCCGGAAAGCGCGCTCGGGATTTTGTTAAATGTCGCGAAACCGGCTTCATTAGTCATTTCAGTGCCGTTTTGCATCATTAAGATAGAAACAATATCGGTGTACCTTTCAACATTTGATGCGGTGCCGATTGCCGCGGCGGACTGGGCAATATCGCCGTCAGCGTCAAGCCGGGTAATTGTTTTTACTTGTTCCTGGAAGGTTGTCCAGGCGGCCGGCGGCTGGGCGAGTCCGGCGGCATTTAAAATATCGCGATTATAGTAAAGAGCCATTGTGTCAACTGAAAGCGGCAAAGCAACAATTTTATTTTCGTAGGCCTCTTCTTTTTCATTCCAGATCGGCACAACCGCGTCGTTGTAAACTACTTCAACAAAGCCGTCGCGCAGCTGCCTTAGGGTTATTGTCCGTTCTTTTCTTATGGTGACGGTTGTTTCCTGGCCCAGGGCTCCGCCTGACCTTTCGATATAAGCGATGGTGAGCTCGGGCGGGAGGGGAGAAATTTTTGGCACGTAGCCGCGGATCCAGTGGTTGTGTACGGAAAAGATATCCGGACCGCGATCTTCGGCCAGGGCGTTCAGCAGCTCGTTTTCATATTCTTCAAAGCGGAGCATTTTGTAATTTATTGTCACATTGGGGTGCTTGGTGCGATAAGCGGTGATGAAGGGTTCAATCAGGTCGCTTTCGTCATAAACGCCCCAAAATTCCAAGGTTATCGGCTTCTGTGCCTGCTGCTCTTCTTGGGAGGCAAGTTTGCAGCCAAAACCGGAAGTGGCAAGCAGGGCAATTAGTATTAGGAAGGAGGTCGTTTTGGCAAACCGCATATTTTTTATAATTTTATTGATTTTAAATATTTGGTAACATCTTTTTTTAGTTTTGGATCGCGCAAAGAGTAATCAATGTTTGCTTTAAGGTAGCCGAGCTTTGAGCCGGCGTCGTATTGCGTGCCTTCAAGTTCGCAAGCATAGATTGGCCTTTTTTTGCTTAGGTTGTAGATTGCATCGGGAAGCCAGAGCTCGCCGCCTTTGCCGAGTTTGGTTTTGCGCAAAGCGTCAAATATATCCGGGGTTAATATGTAGCCGCCGATTGAGGCGAGAGTGGAGGGAGTTTTTTCCGGACCGGGTTTTTCAACGAGTTTTTTTACCTGATAAACATTTTTTTCAATTTTTGTTGCGTCAAGCATGCCATATTTTGTTGCGTCCTGTTTGGTGACGCGGTAGGCAGCTAAAACCGGATCGGTATATTTTTCATAAACCTTGATGAGCTGGCTAAGGCGCGGTTGGCGGCCGTAAAAAAATTCATCTCCCCAAAGGACGGCAAACGGCTCATTGCCGATTACTTTTTCCGCGCAAAGCACCGGAGTGCCGTTGCCGTAGGGGCCTTTTTGCCGGATATAAATAAAGTTTGCCATGTCGGCAATCTTTTTTATTTCTTTTCTTACTTCATGCTTGCCCTGTTTTTTGAGCCAGTTTTGCAGTTCATAATTATAATCAAAATGGTCTTCAACCGCCCGCTTTGAAGCGCCGGTAACGAGGATTACGTCTTTTATGCCTGAGGCAACCGCCTCTTCAACAACGTATTGGATAACCGGTTTATCCACGACCGTAAGCATTTCTTTGGGCATGGCTTTTGTTGCCGGAAGGAATCTAGTGCCGAAACCGGCAACCGGGATAACTACTTTGGTGATTTTCTGCATAATTTACAATTAATTCTATGCGTATATTATAGTAAAAATGCGCGTTCTGGGCAACAGAGCCAGGCACAGCCGTAAAGAAAAAAGAAATTGAGAAAATATAGAAAAAAAGAAAAGGGAATAATTGCGCTCAAATTGGTACGGCACCCCAAAGTTAGCAGAAATTTCTTAATTTCTTTTTTCTCCTTTTCTTTATTTCTTAAACACAAAACGTCCATCAAGCGATGAACGTTTTTTTGCTTATTACTTTCTTTTCGGCACGGTCTTGATAATTTTCATGGCCTCTTCAACCGAGTCAACAATTTGATAGAGCCGGGTGTCGCAGACATCAATGGCATTGTATTTCTTATTCATTGTTTTATTAATAAAGTCGGTCAGTGGTTTCCAAAATTCTTTGCCAAAGAGAATCACCGGGATTTGCCCCATTTTGCCGGTTTGCATCAGGACAAGAAGCTCAAATGTTTGGTGCATGGTGCCATATCCGCCGGGAAAACAGACAAAAGCCAGCGACGGCGCGGTTAAAATTAGTTTGCGGGTAAAGGGAAAGAAAAAGCTCATTGATTTTTTCACGTATGGATTTACCCGGATGCGGTGGTCGGTTTTGATATTTAGCCCGTATGATTCGGCGCCAACAGAGAAGGCCCCTTTGTTTGCCGCTTCCATAATGCCGGGTCCGCCGCCGGTGACAATTGAGTAGTCTTCTTTTCCCAAGCGCGCGCCAAGCTCTTGGGCTTGTTTGTAATAATCATTTTCCGGTCCAAGGTGGTTAGTGCCGATAACAGTGATATCATTTTTGATTTCATTAACAAATTCAAAGCCTTCAACAAGTTCGGCCATGATGCGGAATACTTTCCAGTCCATGCCGCCGGCCTGGCCAAGCATTTCACCCGGCGCAAGCTCGCCAAAGAAAGGCCTTTCTTTTACTCCGCGGATAAGCTCGGCCGCTTCTTCGGCTGTGTCAACGATTTTTATAATGTCCAAATCTTTTTTTCTGATTGAACCGATTTTTTTAAGCGAATGCTGTTCAAGAAAATCATAAAGCTCCCGCCAGTAGTCGTTGAAAAGGGCGACGACCGGCACTTCTTTCATGCGGTCAAGTTCAATCAAATCGACCACTTCAAAGAATTCATCCAGAGTGCCAAAGCCGCCGGGAAAGAAAAAGAACGCTTGCGAGGGCGAGGTGAGCATTACCTTTCTTGTGAAAAAGTAATAAAAGCCTATTGATTTTTTACAGTATTTGTTCAGGATCTGCTCAAAGGGGAGCTGGATATTTAATCCGACTGACTCGGCGCCGGCTTCCCAGGCCCCTTTGTTTGCCGCTTCCATAATGCCGGGTCCGCCGCCGGTTATAATAGTGTGCTTTCTTTTGCCGAGTATTTTTCCCAGCTTGACCGCTTCTTTATAGTGCTTGGTATTTGCCTTGGCGCGGGCCGAACCAAAAAAGGTTACCTCGCCTTTTAAATTGGAAAGCAGATGGTAACCTTCAACAAACTCGGACATGATTTTAAAAATGCGCCAGGTATCGCGAAAATCAACCGGTTCGTGGTATTGATGGAACGTGTCGGTTGGACAGATGTCTTTTTCTTTTTTTCTTTTGGCCATAGCACCTATATTATAGCACAAAAAAAGCGGGGTGTTATCCCGCTTTGAACAATTTTTATCATTTATCCAAATCTTTTATAAAGTTCCTTAAACAAAAGAGGATATTCATCCGGTTGGGGAACAAATTTTTCTTTGCCGCTGTTGATTATTTTTTCCAGTTCTTTGAAGGGGACGAATTTTGCTTTCATGACTTCATTGTCTTCGAATTTTAATGTTGACGGATTGAGGTCCATGGTGATTAAGAAAATATCGGCAAAAGAATTATCAAGATAATTACCCCGGTTTAGTATTCTTTTGTTAATTACCGTGCCAAGGTGTTCCAATTTGTTTTTGTCGATATCGATGCCGAGCTCTTCTTTAATTTCACGAACGGCCGCCTCAGCGCTATTTTCACTGGTTGCGAGATGGCCGGCGGCCGAAACATCCCAGTGGCCGGGATAATTAACTTTATTAGGCGCACGTAACTGGATTAGAAGCTCTTGATTGGAATTAATAATCCAGACATGAACGACACGGTGCCAATCGCCGTCGCGGTGGGCCAGATCCTTATTTTTAGTTTGGCCGGTTTTATTTCCTTCTTTGTCAAGGATGTCAATTAGTTCCATAATTTTTTATCGGTGTTTTAACAACACTAGCCCACCGATCGCGCCGACAATAAAGGCAATTGGGGCAACAATCAAAGAGATCAGGAAGCTGCTAACGTGCAGTATTTCAAAAAGTAATTTAAGGTTTTCAAACATTATTGCCAAAGCGTAAAAGACGTTATGTAGAATTGAAAAAATAAACGGGCAGATTGCCGAGATGCCGGTAACCATTAAAAATATTCGCAAAGCGCCTTTTTCCTTTCTTGAGATAATCGCGAGCGAGGCGCCAAGTAGCATGAATATTATACCCAGGGCAGCGAGCACAAAGAAAAACGGTCTTGCGATTTCTTTGAAAATTGGTATGAGGAAATAACCTAATAAAATAACAAAAATAATTATTAAGGAATATAAATTTGTTTTTAGGAGTGATTTATTTTTCATGTTTATATTTTTGGCGGAGGAGGTGAGATTCCCCGCCAGAGGCGGGTGCGCCTTTGGCGCAGAACCTACTGGCGGTGGGGGTGGGATTCGAACCCACGAAGAGCGTAAACCCTTACCGCTTTTCGAGAGCGGCGCCTTCATCCACTCGGCCACCCCACCGGATTTTATAATAATTTAAGAAGCTTTTTAAATTTTATGCCGCCCTTATAGTTTTTGATTTCTATTTCCCGGCGATTAGCTTCTGCTCTTGTTTGAAATATTTCTGTATAAATTAATTCCAGGGTTGTCCATTCTTTGTAGACTTCACCCTTCCTTTGTTGTGGCGCATTATTCGAGCGGATAAATTATTTGTATGCCCGATATAATGTTTGCCGTTTTTTAAGCTTTTTATTATATAGACAGTAAACATTTTTTGTGCCTTCGTTCACCCCCGCGTAGCTGGGCCCCGTTTTGCGGGGTCGGCCACTCCTCCGTGCCTGCCTAAAATAACATAAATTTTATAAAAAATCAACAGTTGACAAAATAAAAAAATTGTGCTACTTTGGGCACAGTTCTTTAAACCAGGAGGAGGTTGAGGTATGACAAAGCACAAAAAAGGAAGGCTTCTCGCGGCGAGGTATCCGCTGGGCCATCGGATGGGCCAGGCAATGGTTCCGCTCATGTTGATTCATGATGACGAATATGAACATTTTTTAAAGAATGTGTGTCAGGAGATCGAAATCGACGAACACGGCATGATCCTGGATCGTGAGAGGTTTGTCAATAATCTGCGGGTCTTCAAGCCGGGTATTGCGAGTGCCATCGGTCAGATGGAGGCATCAGTACTGCTCCAGATCTGGCCCGAACCACTCTGCTTCTACCAGACGAGTGCGATGTAGTAAATTCTTAAGGTCGTTTTACGGCCTTTTTGTTTTTGATAAAAAATGCAAGAGCAATCCAGAGCCAAAACATCATTGCCAAATCGTTTTTCAAATATGGAACGTCAACCAGTCCATGAATTAATATTGCCGAAATAATCGCGATAAGCGCGGCGGCAAAGGGCTCTTTATGGTTTTTGAGCCCGTTAAGCATTGCCCGGGCAACAAGCCAGAGCCAGGCAAATAGCCCGAGCAAACCAATTTCGCTCCAAAAGTTCAATATAAAATTATGCGGATATTGGAATATTTCAATATAGCCGGCCCGGTGATATTCAATAATCTTTAAGGGATAGCCGGATACTCCGGCGCCAAAAATAAAATTATTACCGAGCATGTCCAAAGATTCGCTCCAGGTGACGCGTCGGACATGGCCGGACCAGTCCTGGAGAGTAATCTTTTCAATCGCCGTCTGGCGAATCACCGGGGTGAGCCCGATGATTAGTATTAATATTGCTGCAATAATAATTGCGGGTAAGCGCAGTTCTTTTTTAAATAGGCAAAAAATAAATATTCCCGCGGCAACGGCAATCCAGGCGGCTTCGGTTTTTGAAAAGTAAACGGCAATTGCGGAGAGCGCGAAAACAGCTGAATAAAATATTGACCAGAGCCACTTTTTTTCTTTAAAAAAATTATATATTTGGCTGAAGGCAAGAATAATTATCGGTCCGAGAAAAAGGCCGACAGCATTCGGGTAGCCGAACACGGCAGTGACGCGGCGTTCTTCAGCCCAGGCCTCGGGGATAGCGAGTCCGGTGAATTTTTGAATAATCGCGAGGATTGAAATTGCCAGGGCCGATAATGCCAAGCCGTGAAAAATATATTGCCAGTCTTGTTTTTTCTTTACGGCCGAAACAAGCACGGCGAAAAATAATATCGGCTCAATAAAGTAGGCTTTCCAGATGCCGAGCGCGGCGGTGCGGTCGGGCGAAATATAGATGCCGATTGTTGAGGCAATTAAAAATAAAATAATCGGCCAGCGCCAGTTGCCGATTTTTTTATTGAACTGCCCGCGGTTTTTTATAAAATATATAACAAACAAAATGCCAAAGCAAAGTTCAAGCAGGGTGGTCGGCAAAGGGCCGATTTGAAAGCGGATAAAATAACTCGGTAAAAGAAAAACAAAAAGCCCCAGAGCGAGTCTGAAGTTTTTCCAGCAAAGATAGCCAAACCCGGCGAGAAAGATTGCCAATACTAAATAGCTCATCAGCTTTTTCTAAGTTTAATCAATTCGATTATTGTTTGTTTTTCAAAACCGCGGAAAAGGTAAAGGATTAGCGGATAGGCGACGACTCCGATCAGAATTAAGGCAATTACATTTTGAATATAAAGCATGGCAATATAAACAAGTACGCCCATCAGGATGGCCGAAAGCAGGGCGCGGTTTGAAATTTTAAATTTCGGCCGCCATTTTATGGTCAGATAAACAATGGTATAGGTGAGCAGAGCGATCATTGCTTCGGAAATTACCGTTATCCAGGCGGCGGCATGCATGCCAAAGCGGGGAATAAAGACGAGATAGAGAATAAGCGAGATTACGGCGGTGACAACATAGCCCCAGATCATTTTTCTTTGCTTGTTCAGAGCGACGATAATATGGGAGAAAAGCGTGCCCAAAAATATTACTGCCGTGGCAAGGATTAAAATTTGCAAAACCGGGCCGGAAGCGTCAAATTCCGATCCGGCAACCAAAGCCATAATCGGCGTGGCCAAAAGGAGCGTGCCGACAACCAGGGGCCAGGCAACAATCGCGAGAAAATCAAATGAGCGTTGGATAAGCATTTTAAATTCAGTGGTATTTTTTTCGCTCCAATACCGGACAAAGAAGGGCATTAAGACGCCGATGAACATAAAGGGGAAGCTGATTAATATTTCTAAAACCCGGTAGGGCGCGCCATAGAGCCCGACTTCGGCCTGCGAGCGGAAAACCGAAAGGATAACCGTGTCGGCTTTGAAATAAATCAAATTAAAGGCGATTGAGATGCCGATGGGCCATGAGCGGGAAATTGCCTGGCGCCACATCGGCCAGTCAAAAGAAAGCTTGATGCTTGCGTAGCGGCGGGCAAATATCCAGTTGGCAATAAAATTAATAAAGCTTCCCAAAACAACGGCGAGCATTATCCAAAGCAGACTTTTTTCAAGGTAGATAAACAAGCCGACGCCGCCAAGCAGAGCAAGCCGGCCAATAATTTCTGCCGTGGCCACTCGGTCCATGCGCAGATTTTTCTGGAATACCCCGACAATCAGCTGATTTAAGGAAATAAAAAGGAATGAGAGAGTGGTCAAGGCAATACCCCATTTGACAATTCCGGGGTAGGGGAAGAAAAATGCGATAATTGGCGCGAGTCCGAGAAATATAATTGCCGAAATAAGGCGCAAGGTGAATATATTGGAAAGTATTCGGTCATTGTATTTGCGGTCGTCAGGCCGTTCGGAAATCATCTGGACGGTCATGAGTGTCAGGCCGAAATCAACCAAAATGCCGAACACCTGCAAAAAGGCGATTATTGTTGTGTAGCCGCCATAGCCTTCTTTGCCAAGGTAGCGGGCCATCATGGCAACGACAATAATGCCGATCAGGGTGCTGATCGCTTTTCCCGCGACCTGAATAATTGTGTTCCAGGCAATTTTTCTGGTAAGTGACATAGATGATATAAAAATACCATTTTTTAGCCAAATAGTAAATAAAAATGAGCTTGACAAAGGCCTTTTTTCATGGTATACTATAAGGGTAAAAGTGAGACTATCCGCCTATGTTCCGTTAATGGAGCTTGGCGGTTTTTATATCACTTTTTACGAAAAAATTGCTAAATTTAGCGAAAAAACAAAAATAGAAACAAAATGTTAGCCCCAAACAGCTCACTTGGCCCGGGATACAGCCTTGAGCTCAGACAAAATAACCCCATAAAGCACACGAAAAACGATTGGCTCGGAACGCTTTTGCCAATCTTCGTGGCTTTTTTTGTTGTAATTTTCTTTTCCTGGATGCTTGTGCTGGTTGAGGCGCAGTTTGTAAACCAGTCAGCTCAGGCATCGGCTTTTTCAGAAATTAAATGTTCAAATTTTTCAGTTTCGTCATTAATTTATTCGGGATATGCCTCAGATGAGCTTAATTTGCGGGAAACTTACTTTTCTTGCACGAGCGGAGGGGAACAGCTTTCCTGGTGGCATCAATTTTTAGGGATAAAAACTGCTGCGGCAGCTGATTATAGTGCCGAGAAAATGCTTGTTTCAACCCATGTTCTTGAGATGAACCCGGGCGAAACAAAAGAATTTACCGTTGCTTTTAAAAATACCGGTTCAGTAACCTGGACGCGTGATACCGGGCCGTATATTTCCATTTATACATACGACCCAAAGTATCGGACAAGCCGCTTCCAGGACGCGAGCTGGAAATTGCGGGAACAGCCGACAAAGATAACCCAGGCATTGATTCCGACGGGTCATTTGGCGTTTGTTACCTGGAATTTCCAGGCGCCAACTGATATTGAACCGGGCTGGTACACGGAAACATTTCATCTTGCGGCTGAGGATTTGCTTTGGATACCCGGAGGGCGGTTTGACGTAAAGGTGCATGTTGAGGGTGAGCCGACAGAAACTCCGGTGGTTATTGAGGAGCCGACGCCGATTGTCACTGCGCCGGCGGAAACCTCAACCCAGGCACAAACAGCACAATCAACCGAGGGCTATGAAGCCAAGTTGTTATTAAAAAGCCATCAAAGCATTATTGCTAAAGCCGGGCAGACAATTGAGTTTACTGCCGGGATTAAGAATTATGGCTCAACAACTTGGACTCATGAAAAGATTATTGCTCCGGACATGAGCGCGGCGTCCAGCGGACTTGATGACTTTTATCATTCGTCCTGGAAGTCGCGTACCGTGGTTTCCGAGGCAAGCCAAACGCTTGCCCCGGGACACCTTGGATTTTTTAAATTTATTTTTAAAGCGCCGACCGCCGTTGGATCACACGGAGCCAATTTTAAACTGGTGGCTAATGACGTAAATGTTCCGGGCGGCGACATTTACATCCCGATTACGGTGACTGACGACGGGGGTTATGTTGCGCCAACTCAAGAGTCGGTAACATGTGGTGATGAGCCGATTGTCCGCATCGGGCTATATGACCTTGAAGGTAATCTGCAATTAACGGCAAACAAATCTTACAAGGTCCGCACTTCTTGCGGTAATGACCTGGGCACATACAGCGCCGGTGAAGTTGTCACGGCAAGTTATGACAAATCAAGCCGTGAATATTCATTTAGCGGCAATAGTTCATACCGGGGAAGCTGCTATATCCGTTTTGAACCGGTGAGCGGACAAAATATTTTTGAACTGACAAATTATGAAAAACGGCCGGCCTGGAACCGGGCGTATAATGACAATAAATTCCGCGGCATTATTGAGCTCAGGGCTTCGGAAACAAATTATCCCTGGGTAATTAATGAACTGCCGATTGAGGATTATTTAAAAGGATTAGCAGAAACTTCAAATTATTCACCTTTGGAATTTCAAAAAGCATTGATTACCGCGGCGCGCAGTTATATTTTTCATCATTATGAAAATCCATATAAACATGAAAAAGGCCACTTTACGGTTGACGCGACGTATGATCAGGTGTATCGCGGCTATGGATCTGAAGTGCGCGTGCCCAAGTTGACCGAAGCAGTAGAACAAACCCGCGGCCAGATTGTTCATTATGACGGCGAGCCGGTATTTACGCCTTATTATTCGCGCTCAGACGGCCGGACGCGCAGTTATAAAGAAGTATGGGGTATTTATAACGGCCGTGATTACGGCTGGCTGCAGTCGGTTCCGGCGCCGTATGACGCCGCGGCCGGCAATACGCTTTGGGGACACGGGGTAGGCATGGCCTGCACTGACGCGATCGGCATGGCAAATGACGATTATGGTTGGGATGAAATTTTAAAATATTATTATACAAATATTACCCTCAAAAAACTTTGGTAGACGAGTTTACAATTTAATATTCAAAAACACAGGTTGGGGGGCCTGTGTTTTTTCGACAATTAACAATTAACAATTGACAGTTAATTTTTTTCTTTTCCGGTTTTGTTTTTTAATTTTTCCATGACATTTTTTGGTATAAGCCAGAGCGCGAGATAAATGGCAAGCGGGATAGTCAGGATATCGTCAATTACGCCGACAATCGGAATTATTTCCGGAATGGCATCAATCGGCGAGATGAGGTAGGCAAACAAAATGCCGATAAAAATAACCTTGCTATACCAAGGTATTTCTTTTTCTCCGATTGCCAGATAAACAATGTGGAGGGCCTGTTTAATGTTTTTTATTCCTCGCATTAGCCGGTATGTTCTTCTTTGATTTCTTCAAGATGTTTTTCTCGGTCTTGTTCAATAAGCTCAAGGATTTGGCGCGACATTTTATAGGGCGAGGGAAGGCGCTTGAATTCAAAATGCGTTTCTTCAGCCGCGGTTTGCACCGTTACTTCGCCATAGTCCAGAATCGTCGCGATAATGCCGTGAACTTCGGCTTTTACGTCCTGGATGCGGTAAAGCTTAAGTTCGGCAATGGTGCGGGAAAAAAGGCCTTTTTGCTCAATGCTGATGATTCGTTCATTGGTGACAATCCAGACATCAAGGTAATAGTCAATCAGGCTGTTAAAATAAAAAAGGAGTATTGCCAAAGAGTAGGCCGAGACCGCCAAAACAAAAAGCGGGTAGGAAATAGGGCCGGCAATCAGGCCGGGGTTGGTTGTCTGCACCAAATAATAAAAAATTACAGGGATTGCAGCGAGGAGAAAAAAAATAAAAGTAATTGCCACCGGAACAATCCAATGCCGGCGCAGGGCAAACATTGTTTTTTCAAATTCCCTTTGATTGGGAAGATGCTTTAAATCAATCATATTAAAAATATTGCGAGGCACCGCCGAATTCCATAACAGTAATTTCCTGCAGCCAGTCGATCGGGGCAATTGCCTGATAGGAGATAAAAAGAATAATTACTGAAGCGCCGAGAAACATGAAAATTAATAAGAACGTGCCAAAAGAATGAAAGCCGAATTTTATCAAGTGGTAAACCCCGAATAATCCAAAAAATGCGAAGAATAACAAAAATATTAAGTAGATAATTAACAGTATATAGAGTGGAAGGATAATCATAAGAGATTTGTTTGGTTGGCCGGCGGCTCCATGTCCAGATGCCGGTAGGCGGCGTCGGTAGCGGTGCGGCCGCGTGGGGTTCTTTGTAAAAACCCGATTTGCAAAAGATAGGGTTCGTAAATATCCTCAATCGTTGAAATTTCTTCGCCGGTTGCCGCGGCTAAGGTGGTCAGGCCGACCGGACCGCCTTTAAATTTTTCAATAATAACTTCAAGAATGCGGCGGTCAACCTGGTCTAAGCCGTGCTCGTCAACTTCCATCAGGCTTAGGGCCTGGTCAGTTATCTTACTATTTATTTTACCATCTGCCTTGACTTGGGCAAAATCGCGGACGCGCTTTAAGAGGCGATTGGCAACACGGGGAGTGCGCCGGGCGCGGTGGGCGATTTTTTTTGTTGCTTCGGGGTGGATTTCAAGACTTAAGATGCCGGCGTTGCGAAAAACAATTTTTTCAATGTCATCGGGTTCGTAATAATTAAGGTGATATGTTGCGCCAAAGCGGTCGCGCAGAGGGGAGGAGAGCATGGATATTTTGGTTGTCGCGCCGATAATGGTAAAGCGGTTAAGGTCAAGGCGTAGGGTGCGGGCACTCGGGCCTTTGCCAATGATGATATCCAGGGCATAGTCCTCCATTGCCGGATAAAGAACTTCTTCAATGGTTTTATTCATCCGGTGAATTTCATCAATAAATAAAATATCGCCGCGTTCAAGATTGGTAAGAATCGCCGCGAGATCGCCGACGCGCTCAAGCGCCGGGCCGGAGGTGACTTTAATATCCGAGTCCATTTCCCGGGCAATGATGTGAGCAAGAGTGGTTTTTCCTAGTCCGGGATTGCCGTAGAGAAGGACGTGTTCAATCGGTTCCTGGCGCTGGCGAGCCGCCTGCATAAAGATTTCCAGGTTGTCTTTTATCTTTTGTTGGCCGACAAATTCAGGCAGTGTTTTTGGCCGTAGTGTAATATCAAAATTTTTATCCTCGGATTTTTCCTTAGGATCAGTAATGCGTTCCGGATTAATGTTTAGTTCGTCCATATTACTCTGAGATTACCAAGATTTCGCTAAAATATCAAGTAAATAAAAAAGCCCGTTTTGTGCGGGCATTTTTTATTAATTTAATATTTATTCTTCTGTTTCTTCGGTTTGTTTTTCAAGTTCTTGAATTTTTTTATTAAGTTTTTCAATTTGTTCATTTAGCCGGGTTACTTCTTCGCTTGATGAAGTGCTTTCTGTTTCAAGCTCGGTAATTTTATTGTTTTTGTCCAAAATTTGCTGGCCAAGGTTTTCCAAGCGGTTTTTCTGCTCAAGATTTTCGGCGCGTATATCGCCCAGCCGGCCTTCATAATAATATATACCGCCGCCAATGCTTGCCAGGGTGAGAATTAGCAGTATGAGGAGTATGATGCTTATTTTGTTCATAGGTTATTTATGATTATTAGGTGTGTAAACCGGCACTTATTGGTGGGGGCGGAGGGATTCGAACCCTCACGAGATTTCTCTCATTGGATTTTAAGTCCAACGCGTCTACCATTTCGCCACGCCCCCGTATAACGGGGTAATTTTAGCGTTTTTTTCGCAATTTGTCAAGCCGGACTTTTTTAAAAAAGGCGAGCACTTTATTTACCGGCAGGGTATTTATTACATCGGACTTTTTTGCCCAGCCGCGGCGGGCTTGGGCTTCGCCGAGGGAAATATATTTGAGGTGGTCGATATGGTGGGCGTCAGTATCAATGACGATTTTCACGCCGGCGGCAACAGCTTTGCGGACATTTGTGTCTTTTAGGTCCATGCGGTCGGGGTAACAGTCCAATTCCAAGGCGACATTGAATTTTTTTGCCGCTTTAATTATTTCGTCAATATTGATTGCATATTCAGGGCGGCGGCCAAGGATGCGTCCAGTCGGGTGAAAAAGAATATTTACATAAGGGTTTTGCATTGCTTTAATGATGCGGTTTGTCATGACACGCTCATTTTGCGAAAAGCCGGAATGAACAGCCACGGAAATGATTTCCAGTTTTTTTAGTCCGTTTTCATTAATATCGAGCTTACCGTCTTTTAAAATATTTATTTCGGCTGATTTAATTATGCGAAAGTCTTTGTTTTTTTTATTTATTTTGTCAATTTCTTTTGCCTGGCGGGCAAGGCCTTTTTCATCAAGCCCGCCGGTCATGGCAAGGGTTCTGGTGTGGTCGGTGATGGCAATATATTTGTGTCCGAGCTTTTTTGCCGCTCGAACCATTTCTTCGATTGAATTGGCGCCGTCTGTCCAGTTTGTCTGAATTTGCAGATCGCCCTGGACCGAGCCATAGGGAATGAGCTTGGGGAGCTTGTGCTTGAGGGCCGCCTCAATTTCGCCCCGATCCTCGCGAATTTCCGGAGGAATCCAGTCCATGCCAAGGGTTTTGTACATTTCTTCTTCCGTCTTTGAGGCGAGTAATTTTTTCCCTTTGAATATGCCGTATTCATTCAGGGTCCAGCCGCGCTCTTTGGCCATGGTGCGGAGTTTAATGTTGTGAAAGCGGCTGCCGGTAAAATGAAGCAGGGCGGAGCCGTATTTATCTTTTGGCAGGACGAGCAGGTCAGCGTCAATTTTTTCTTTAAGCCGGACAAAGGCGCGGTTTTTGCCGCGTTCAAGCACGCGGGCGACCTCGGAAAGACTGGTGAATTTTTGCAATAATTTTTTCGGCTGGGTTGAGCAGGCAATTAAATCAAAATCCTTTATTGTCGCCCGCCGGCGTCTGACCGAACCGGCAACTTCAACGTGGCTTATGCCGGGTGTTTTTTTTAGTTTGTCGCGGATGGCGTAGGCAAGTTCAATATAGTGCCCAAGCGGTACCCGGCCTTTTGCTTTTTTTAAAAATTCAATACCTTCTAATATGTTCTGCTGGGTCTTTTGAGCAAAACCGGGAAGTTTGGCAATTTTTTTGGCCCGGGCGGCGCGTTCCAGGTCGCGCAGATTTTTAATTTTAAGCTTTTTGTAAAGTGTTTTGACCATTTTTGGTCCGACTCCCTCGATTGCCGTTATTTCCCTTATTTTGACGGGAAATTTCTTTTTTAGCGATTGCAGATATTTAAGTCGGCCGGTTTTGAAAAGTTCAACAATTTTTTCGGTCATGCCCTTGCCCACTCCGGGAATCGCGTCAATTGCTTTAGCCCCGTCTTTTTTATAGAGATCATAAGCTTCCTCGCTCATGGTTTCAATGACCTGGGCGGCTCTTTCATAAGCGCGGGGCTTAAAGGCAACGTCCTCCATTTCCAGATATTCGGCAATTTCATAAAAAATATCAGCGATTTTTTTGTTTGATATGCGGGGCATACGTATATTATGTATATATTGTAGCAAAAATATTGGCTTTGGCGTAATGGGAATTTAGGGGTTAACCACAAAAACAGTCCTTTTAAAGAGGACTGTTTTTGTCTGGAGCGGGTGACCGGGCTCGAACCGGCGACCTTTTCCTTGGCAAGGAAACGTTCTACCAACTGAACTACACCCGCTTATTTTTGTATTGGGATTATACATAAAACCTTATAATTTGGCAATACCGGGGCACAAAAAAGGCAACCCCCCTCGGGGTTGCCGAAAATTTTTAAATTTTTCTTATAATACAGCGTCTTTTGCCGCTTTGGCAACGCGGAATTTGACCACGGTTTTCGCCGGAATCTTAATCGTTTTACCGGTCATTGGGTTGCGGCCCATGCGTGCCTTGCGTCGTTTTTTTACCAATTTACCAATACCCTTGATGGTAAACTCGCCGCTTTTTTTGACCTCTTTTAGTGCGAGGTCGCTCATTGCTTCGAGAACGGTCTTGATGTCCTTTTTGCTCAGGCCGGTATTTTTGGCCAGGGCATCGAGCATCTGTGATTGCGTCATCTTTGCCATGTTTGTTTTTTATTTGTTAATTAAAAAATATTAAAATATTATACAATATTTTTTTTAAAAATAAAATGTTTATACACAATTCCGGCGCAAGTATACCTTACATTGGAGTTTCAATTGTTTCGATGCCCATCTCGCGCTGTAGGCTGAATTCGGAAAATGAGGAATATGGCCATTCATCCGGTGATTCGACGTAGCCGTGCTTTACCGGATTGTTATATACATAATTGATATGTGACAAGAATTCTTTTTCGTTCCAAATTACGTGCTCGTAATGGCGTCGTTGCCAGAAACTCGCTGGGTCTTTCTGCATGGATTCATATTTTTGTTTTTTCCAGTTTAGAAAAAAATTTATTTTTAATGAATTCATTATGTCATCGGACAGAGAAATTTTGGAGCGGATTATTAAATGCATGTGGTCAGGCATAATTACGAAAGAAAATATATTGCATTTTTTTATGCATTGGACCTCATGAAGCGTTTGGAATAGGATTTTTATATTTTTTTCGTCGGCGAAAATGGGGTGTCGGCGGCGCGTAACCTGGGTGATAAATATGATATCCCCAATTTTGGCAATACGGGATAAGGGCTTCATATGTATAAATATATAGCGCGGGTTTGCATGCCCGCGCCGGAAATTATTTTTTAGGTAGAAATTTTTTCAATTTTTTGATATTGGCGATGCCGATAATCATTAAAATTGCCATCGGTATTAGTCCGGCCCAGTTGCTGTAGCCGCGCTCATTATTATTTTGTTGGGTTGTTATCGGGGTTTGATTTAATATTTCAATATCTTCGGGCAAGCGAGTTTCAAGGTGATATCCGGATTTTGTTGTCACGATAATACCGGCAGCCCTAATTTGATCGCCGGAAATCAATTTAATATTTTCAAGTGCCTTGCTTTTTCCAAAACCAACCTTTATTTCTCCTGCCCCGTCATCGAGGTAAAGGTAAGAATTTTTAAATTCCGTAACCCCGCCTTCCAGTGTAATAAATCCACCGTAAAATTCTTCATCAATACTGTCGGTTGTTAGGGGGTGGGGTAATATATTTTCTTTTTCGGTGATTACCATATCATCGGCGGTTTTGGTTTTTATCCGCCAAGTATCAGAGATTTTACTTAGTTCTCCCTGGACAATAATTTTTTGCCCAATTTCAAGATCAGGGAATTCTTTTTTGTAATTATAGACCTGGATGCCGTGGCCGTAGTTGTCGCCAATATAGAAATATTGCGAACCAAGCATTCCGGGCAGGGCAGTGACTATTCCGGAGATTGCGATGCTTTGTCCCTCCTGCCAAGAGTCGATTTCGGCGAAGTTAGTAGCGATAAAAGAATTTTCTTTTTGCGAATTTGAATTTTTTGCAGATGATTTTTCATTGCTTGCATCAGTTTTATCTTTGATTTCTTTTTCGGGAGGCTCATCTTCATTTGGTTCGGGGACAGTAATTGCGTTTTTTGCTCCTGGGGTCGGCTCATGGGTAATTTGCCAGTCATTGGCTTCATTTCGGGCCAGGCTGGTTCCCCGGGGAGGAGAGGGTAGTTCATATCCATAGGTTATTGAATCAATTAATTTATTAGACGGATCAAGGATTGAAATCGTGTCCTGATCATTATTAAGTTTTCCCTTGGGGGAGAATATCGCGATATATTTATCAGGATTAATTTTTTCTTCTAACGCCGTTGCCGTGCCTTTTTCGTCAACAATCGTCCAGCCCAGCGAAAGATCAACCGTTTCACTGCCTGGATTGTAAATTTCAATCCATTCGACTGCGCCGGAAGGTGGGTCGGAAACAAATTCATTTATTAATATTGTTCCGACCGGGAATGTTTGGGCGATAAATTCATTTTCTGCAGCTATTATTTCAGGTTCGGGTTCAGATACGGTTTTTGTTTGCGCTGGTTCGTTTTCTTCTACCAACACTTCGGGTTCGGGTTCGGGGATGGGCGTAATAATGTTCTGAGAGCCCGGCGTCGGTGTAGTAGTAATTTTATATTCGTTTGCCCCAGGGGTCCGGGCCAGGGCATGTGACTGGCCCGGATTAGGTGCGTTGTCACTTACATCTTCGTCTTCCCAGTCGCCATAAGTGATGTGGTTTATTATTAATTCACCAAACTTTAATAAAATTTGATCGCCGCTGTTGTTTAGTTTTGCCGAGGGCAGGTGAACGATACTATATTCATTTGAAGCAAGTTCACCTTCCAGCGTGGCGATTTTTGAGCGCCCGTCCCATATTGACCATTCAGACAATTCAATGGTTTGAGAGGCTGTATTTAATATTTCAATCCATTCATCGTCGCCGGCAGGATAAGAAACAAATTCATTAATTATCAGGTCATTGGTTTTCGGGGTATAGGGCTGAGCCGGTTTTGGCATTATGAAAATCTGTGTTGAGGTTGCGCTCTCTAGCTCGCCGTCATCTACATTCAGTTCAATTTCATAAGTGGCGGGGTATTCAAATAAGGCAGTAAATATTTCAGTGCTGGCATATTCTGCGCCGTTAATTAACCACAGATAAGAGAGCTCCCCCTCTTCAGGATCAAAGGACGGCGAAGCGTCAAAGTTTATTTCAATGTTTACTTCGCCGGTGGGCGGACCTTTAATGATTGCTGTCGGCGGTAGGTTGATTATCGGTTCAATCCAGCCGTTTTCCGCACCCGGAGTTGCCAGATCAGTAACGTCGGTTTTTAAATTTTTTTGAACACTTGTTGTGAACCAACATTCTTCCAGGCCACCATCCCAGCAGCCGGGCACGCGTGCCATTGAGGCATTGATTCCATTATCGCCGCTAAACGGTGCTCCCGAACCGTCATCCGCCGAATCAATGTTCCCGCCTTCTTGGTCGCGCAATTCATAGCGCGCGCCCGAGTTGGCAAGAGATATTGAGGATGAAACGTGATCAACCTCAATATTTAAAATTGATTTCTCATTGCTCGCCGGATAATTAGCGATAATGAAAAAGCCCAGCGCCGGAATGGTGGAACTCGCTGGAAGAATGAGATCTCCGCCGCTTGCGGCGGCATCTTTTATTGACCAATGGGAAACGTCAACCTCTTCGTCTGTTGTGTTGTGCAGTTCAATAAATTCATCAACATTTGACAATGACGATCCGGACCAAAAAATTTCATTAATGATTACAGCCGGCACGTCATCTTCGGCAAAGACAAAATTTTGATTAAATAAAAATCCCTGAGTTGCGACAAGGATTATTAAAATGGTTTTTAAAGTTTTCATAGTTCCTCCTTTTTTCTTCCTGCTTTCATCATAACACGGGACGCTGAATTTCGGCTTTAAAAATTTTGCTAAAGTTAGCTGATGTTTTTATGTATTTAATATTTTATGTAAATTTTTTATTACATATTTTTTAAAATAATTTTTAATGTTTGAGTAAAAAAAATATTACATGTCAGTAATTCTTGACTTTGGCTGTGGACATCCAGGGCTTGACAGGTTTTTCGGGATTGACATTTTTGGCCGTTTGTGCCACTATGTACTAACCGTTCTTTTAAGCAAAAAAGAAAGGAAGGAAACCACGATGCGCGTAAAATCGATGGTTGTCACTGCCCAGTATCAGGGTGACGAAGAAAGAGGCACCCTTTTATTCGATTTCGGACTGCTTGGAATCGTTTCGGTGATAATTTCCAAAGAGGCGCAGGTCTTTTTGGAAATGCCGCCGGACGAAGAATCCGGACTTGCCAGAATTCCCTGTGATGATTTCGGAGAAATTTATTCAGCAATGGTTAAACCGGCTGATATTTATGTTCCACTACTTGAGCTCACTGGCGGCGACGGAGAGGTCCGCCTTGGTTTGGGCGGTGAGATCATTGTGAAAAAAGATGATGGCAATCAGCGCGTTCAGCGCGCGCTTGAGGCGCCGGGGCAGCATGCCTTTTGTCTTGAGGCAAGCCAGATAATTATTTTCCGTCAGGAAGTTGAAGAGGATATCGAATTTCACGATGCCGTGGACATTGAAGTGAGCATTGACAGCTAATTTTCAAAGGACAAATCCAAGGCTGCCGGTATATTCTGCCGGAAGGAGGAGGGAACATGCCAGGTAGAGACAAGAAAGACAAACCGGTGATGGACGTGAAGCATGTTTTGCGGACGGCCTATCTTGAGGAGATTGAAGAGTTCATTTATCGGATTTACGTGAATATTCCGCCCTACGGCAAGGTGCGGATTCTTATTAAGAGGCAACATGACGATCAGACACTGGCCCAGCTCGTAAAGAGTGATGGTTCGGAAAAGGAGTGGCACTCCCATTACGGGAAGATCCACTACGACTATCTTGAAGGCCATGAGATCATTGAGGCAATCAGGGAATACACCAATGAAGAGGAGGGCATTCGGCCCCTGCTCGGGATTGACGGATGGCTTCGGCTGAGCGGAGACGACGAAGATGTCCGCCAATGCATCACTTACGGGATGGAAAGCGAGTGCTTCTATTATATAAAGGTGCATGAGTTGGTGATTTTTCCGCCAAAGGCCAGGTAGCTTTTATTCTTGAGTCCATGAAACAAACTTGGACTCTTTTTATTTTAGTAATCTTGACAAAATCGTAAAAATGCGCTATAATTAGAGCAATTTAAGGGGACGTGGCGAAATTGGCATACCTGCCTACCGGCAGGCAGGCGCGCCAGGCACCTGGGAGCATGGGAAAATCGGATTTGTTTTTTTAAAAATAATATTTTACTAAGAAAAATATTTGTATTATAAGTGCCGGGGTGGCGAAATTGGCATACGCGCCAGGTTTAGGACCTGGTGGGAGTAATCCCGTGGAGGTTCGAGCCCTCTCCCCGGCACCATGATAACAATTAACGCTTAACAATTAACATTTAAACAAAATTGGACGTGATTATTTGGCAACCGGTCAACTGGCGAAAGCCTTAGAAGTCAATTGTTAAAAGTTAAATATTAATGGTTAGTAGGGGTCCGTAGCTCTCGCCCGCTAACGCCGGAGCATAAGCAATGGCGAGCGGGCAGTTGGTAGAGCGCAGCATTCGCACCTGCCCGCCGTGGCCCTTGGGCCTATAGTATAGTGGTAATACGCCGCATTCGCATTGCGGAGACAGCAGTTCGATTCTGCTTAGGTCCAGAGGCGATGGCAGGCGGGTTGCTGAGGCCACCCCGCGTCGCGGGGTCGGGCACACCATTTGACCAAGTGATAAAATTATAATATTGTATAATTCCCAATATCACAGAAAATCAATGCAATTTTTTGACCAGAAAAAAATTAGAGAAGAGTATGAGCATCGGCGCTGTTTGTGGGGTTTGGAGCCGAACAGGTACGTCAAACAAATACCTGACTTTGTTAAAAAAGGAAGGGTGCTTGATATTGGAGTGGGAGAGGGTCGGAATGCGCTTTATTTGGCAGAGAGAGGCTTTGCGGTGACGGGAATCGACATATTGGATGTGGCAGTTGAAAAATATTTGAAAATCGCCCAAGAAAAGGGGCTTGATGTCAAGGGCGAAGTAATTGATGCGCGAGAATATGAGCCCGAAGGTGAATTTGACGTGATAATCTGTACGGCGACAATGCATTATTTTAAAGAAAAAGAGGCCCAGGAAATTATTGAAAAAATGAAGCGCCACACAAAAAAAGGCGGAATCAATTTAATCACTACTTTTACTAAAGAAGATATTGGTTTTAAGGAGTATCCTGATTTTTATTTTGTCGGTTGCGAGGACGAACTTAAGGAAATGTATAAGCATTGGGATATTATTAAGTGTGAAAATTATATTAAGCATGATACGCACGATAAACCTCATGACCATCATATTGCGGTTTTAATTGCAAGGAAATAATATGATAAAAAAAGAAGAAAGGAAAAAAGTATGGCAAAAGGCTTATAAAAACGGATTTTTTATTGCCCGCGAAACGCCGAGTTTGGTTTGTCAGGAGCTTAGTTATTATATGGATCTTCCCGGTCGTGTTTTGGACGTTGGTTGCGGCAGCGGCCGCAACTCAATGTTTTTTGCCCGAATGGGCTATGAAGTTGATGCGGTTGATTTGATTGACGCTTTTCCTCAGGCGTATAAAGAGCATGGGTTGGTTAGGTTTTATAATACTGATGCGCGTGATATGAAATTGGGCAAAGATCATTATTTAGCGATCATTGCGACACGTTTCATTCATCATATAAGCCGGCCAACGGTGCAGAAATTACTCAAAGAATGGTACGATGCAATTAAGCCGGGCGGTTATCTTACTTTAAGTTTTGCTTTTTCCGCCGAACCATTTAAAAAATCCAATTTACCGTTTTTTCATCATGAACCAGAACGGATTATTAATTTTGCCGAGGAGCAGGGTTTTGCAATTTTAATAAAAAAAGATATAAATAAAGTACCAACCGGTATCAGCCGATCGCAAAAAAAACTAGGAGATTCATTTGAAGTCATTTTTGTTAAAAAATAATATTTAAAAATATGATATCAGAAACACCGGTCCCGCATGAGCTGCAGCGGGAACAAGAAAAATTTAACGCCATTTCACAGGCAAAAGAGGGCTTAACTTATCTTTTAAATCAAAAATTAGAGGGAGGCGCGTCCAAGCAAGAGGCGGCTCCGGCGGTTGCCCTAAATGCCGAGGAGGCTAAGCCTCTGCGACAAGAGATTGAGAGAATAAAAAATGTCCAAGAAATAAGGCAGAAATTTGATTCCGGCGGCGAGATAACCTCCGAGGACAAGGAGAAGCTTGTGGAAGTAATTGAAAAATGGCAGGAGGAACAGGCGGCCGAACTTAGAGATGAGTTTGCCAAAATGCAGGAGATCGACCTTAATAAACTTGATGAGCTGGAAGACAAAAAAAGAGAACTCAACGAAAAATTAATGCAAAAGACTATTGAAAAAACAGCGCGCGGCTTTCGCATGGATCAAGAGGCGCGGGAACTGTTAAAGAATGTTACGGAAACAAGTAATGAGATGGATAAGATCCGCAAGCAGGTAGATGCGCATGATAAAAAGATTGTTGAACTGCGAGAGAAAATGGAGAATTCGCAAAAGGTCCTTGATTCAATTGAAAAATTATAAAAAATAAAAAATCGGTTTACAGAAAGTAGCCGATTTTTGTTTTATCTAATAATGATAAATTTTCCCCATCAATATATTTCCTGTTCGATATATCTGTTCAAGCAGTATAACCCGTACCATCTGGTGGGTAAATGTCAATTTAGACAGTGAAAGCTGGAGATGGGCTCGGGCAAAAACTTCGCCGGAAAGCCCGAGCGGGCCGCCAATAATAAGGGCGATGGTTTGTCCTTGCTGGCTTTCTTCTTCCAAGAAACGTGCAAGCTCTTCTGAACTTTTTTGTTCTCCTCGTTCATCCAGGGCAATTACAAATTCTCCATCTTTGATGTGGCGGAGAATTGATTCACCTTCCTTGTTTTTAATTTTTTCCGGATCGTCTTTTGGCTGAAAGGGTATTTCGGATAATTCAATTATCTCAATTTTGGCAAATGGCCTCATCCTTTTTAAGTATTCGGCTTCGGCATCGCGCCAAAAATTCTCCTTGAGTTTGCCAACGCAGATTATTTTGATTTTTAGCATATGCATATATTATAGAAAAGTATTCAGTTTTAGACAATTTTTCCACTCAATATCCACAAAATAGGGGGTATTGACATCTGTATTTAAGAAATGTATAATACGAGCAGTTATAATTAATATTCACAGAAAGGAGAAAATTTAGCTAAAATATGAGAGTTTTAATAAATTTTAAGACGTGCCCAATGAGCTAGCGCCAGTTTTCAGGCTCTCCTTTCAAGAACCGCTCGGGCACGCACCAGCGGTTTTTTCTTTCACCCTTGTGGTCAGACGAATGAGGTTTGCCCATAAAGGCAAAAGGTCATTACAACTGAATAGCTATATATCGATATATACTGATCAGCATATGTCGGTATATAGATAGACGACGAGTAAATTGCATTAATTTACAAAAATCTTGTACGAAATCATTTAAGCCTGAGGCTTATAAGTAAGCTAAAAAGCTTGAATGGTTGTAGAAGCACAAAGAGCATACGGAGGATGACTCGACATGAGAAGCCGATGAAGGGCGCAGCAGCCTGCGAAAAGCCTCGGTGAGGTGGCAAGCAACCTTTGACCCGGGGGTGTCCGAATGGGGAAACCCACCTTGTTGGAAGAACAAGGTATCTTGCGCTGAATACATAGGCGTAGGAAGGTAAGCTGGCGAAGTGAAACATCTCAGTAGCCAGAGGAAAAGAAAAAAATTGCTGACCTTAAGTATTTGGTCCGATTCTCACGGACCGAATACTTATCGGTCAGTGTATTCCCTGAGTAGTGGCGAGCGAAAGGGGAACAGTCCAAACCTCGTAGACCAAGTGTAAGTGAAATTTCACCTTCGGGTGTTGTTGATCTTATATTGAAGGCTGTAAGGCCATATGTCTACGGGGGGTTGCGGGTGATTGCATTCAAGGTGCTTACACGCCTTGGTAAACACTGGTGTCTTCCCTAGTAGAATCCGCTGGAAAGCGGAGCCAAAGAGGGTGATAGCCCCGTACGCGAAAGGGGATATCGTTTTACCGCATTCAACCTAGAGTACCACGGGACTCGTGAAATCCCGTGGGAACCAGCCACGACTATGTGGCAAGACTAAATACTTCTTATGATCGATAGTGAACAAGTACCGCGAGGGAAAGTTGAAAAGTATCCCGGGAGGGAGATGAAATAGTATCTGAAACCGTGTGCTTACAAGGAGTTGGAGCCCCGTTCGCGGGGTGACAGCGTTCCTATTGAAGAATGAGCCAACGAGTTTGACGTGCGTTGCCGGTTAAGTTCCTGCGGGAACGTAGCCATAGTGAAAGCGAGCCTTAACGGGCGAACAATGGTAGCGCGCGCAAGACCCGAAGCCGGGTGACCTAACCATGGCCAGGGCGAAGCCCCGTTAATCCGGGGTGGAGGCCCGAACCCACGCGCCGTGCAACACGCGGGGATGAGCTGTGGTTAGCGGTGAAATGCCAATCGAACCCGGTAATAGCTGGTTCTCCTCGAAATAGCTTTAGGGCTAGCGTCAGTCAATAATCTTGCGGGGGTAGAGCACTGAATGGAAGTGAGGGGGCAACCTACTCCTTCTAACCAAACTCCGAATACCGTAAGATGTTCCTGGCAGTTAGACTGTGGGGGCTAAGCTCCATTGGTCAAAAGGGAAACAGCCCAGATCTCCGTCTAAGGTCCCTAAATTTAGGTTAAGTGTTAAAGGTAGTGAAGCGACTTATACAACCAGGAGGTTGGCTTAGAAGCAGCCATCCTTTAAAGAAAGCGTAACAGCTCACTGGTCAAGTTACTTTGCGCCGAAAATTCACCGGGGCTCAAACCTAATACCGAAGACGAGGCAGCATACTTTCGGGTATGCTGGGTAGAGGAGCATTTCTATCAGCGTTGAAGCCAGATCGCGAGTTCTGGTGGAGCGATGGGAAGAGAGAATGTTGGCATAAGTAGCAAAAAGAGAGGTGAGAATCCTCTCCGCCGTAAACCCAAGGTTTCCTGGGCAACGATTGTCGACCCAGGGTTAGTCGGTCCTAAGGCGAGGCCGAAAGGCGTAGTCGATGGATGAGCAGGTTAATATTCCTGCACTGCCTGAGAGCGCGATGGGGTGACGCTTCGTCAAGTTCCAAGCGTATTTTGGCTATATGCGTAGGGCGCTTGGGGGTGATTCGTAGGCAAATCCGCGAGTCATAAGCCCCTGGGTGAGCTAAAGGCTGCTTCGGCGGCCGATTTGGAAGGAGATGGGGCCCAGAAAAACCTCTAGCATTAAACCTTCAGGTAACCGTACCGCAAACCGACACAGGTGGGTGGGCATAAGTGTGCTAAGGCGTACGAGAGAACCCTCGTTTAGGAACTCGGCAAAACAGCGGCCGTAACTTTGGGATAAGGCCTGCCTCGAGCAATCGAGGCCGCAGCTAAAGACTCCTGGCGACTGTTTACCAAAAACACAGGTCCCTGCTAAACCGTAAGGTGATGTATAGGGGCTGATGCCTGGCCAGTGTCCGAACGTTAAGGGGAGAGGTTAGTTTACTTCGGTAGACAAAGCCTTGAACCTAAGCGCGGATGAACGCCGGCCGTAACTATAACGGTCCTAAGGTAGCGAAATTCCTTGTCGGGTAAGTTCCGACCTGCACGAATGGCATAACGACTGGGAGACTGTCTCAACGAGGGACTCGGCGAAATTGCAGTAGTCGTGAAGATGCGATTTACCCGCGGCTGGACGAAAAGACCCCGTGAAGCTTTACTATAGCTTGCTATTGGATGTATGCTTCACATGTTCAGCATAGGTGGGAGCCTTCGGGCGACAGTGAGATACCACCCTTGTGCTGTGTACATTCTAATCCCGGGCCATGAATCTGGTCTGGGAGACAGTAGCTGGTGGGTAGTTTAACTGGGGCGGTTGCCTCCCAAAAAGTAACGGAGGCGTTTACAAAGGTTGGCTTGGTCCGGATGGAAATCGGACTGAAAGTGCAAACGCATAAGCCAGCTTTACTGCAAGACCTACAAGTCGAGCAGTTGCGAAAGCAGAAGTTAGTGATCCGACCGTACGATATAGGACGGCGGAAGCTCAACGGATAAAAGCTACTCCGGGGATAACAGGCTGATCCCGTCCAAGAGTCCACATCGACGACGGGGTTTGGCACCTCGATGTCGGCTCATCGCATCCTGGGG
>Ga0180437_10000548_pt1 | contig 71477 bp, 67 predicted proteins | sample SS_ome_4_FD_132410 | JGI IMG/M metagenome (GOLD analysis project Ga0180437, IMG submission 132410) | Hypersaline lake sediment archaeal communities from the Salton Sea, California, USA - SS_3_D_1 metaG | ecosystem: Environmental > Aquatic > Non-marine Saline and Alkaline > Hypersaline >...
GACAACAACTGACACTACTACGACCGATACTACTACAACTGAGACAACAACTGACACTACTACGACCGATACTACTACAACTGAGACAACAACTGACACTACTACGACCGATACTACTACAACCGATACTACTACAACTGAAACAACAACCGAGGATATTCCTCCAACTATCACTTCGACCCCTGTGACTCGAACAATTGTAGGTGAAGAGTACACCTATGATGTTGATGCAACTGGTTATCCTGAACCAACATTCACCCTAACTAAATCTCCAGAACGTATGACTATTGATACAACTTCAGGTCTAATCAAATGGACGCCAACTGTAGCACAATTAGGAGATCAACCTGTAACTGTTAAAGCAGAAAATATTGCAGGAGAAGATGAAGAGACCTTTACTATAATAGTCGAAGAAGGAGTTGGTGCTCCAGAAATAACTTCAACACCACCAACATCCATAACAGTAGACGAACTCTACACATATTCTGTTGAAGCTACCGGTGATCCCAAGCCAACATTTTCACTAACTGAATCACCTAAAGGCATGACTATTGATCCAAATACAGGCTTAATAGAGTGGACACCTACGAGCGAACAGTTAGGAGACCACTCTGTAACTATAGAAGCAATCAATACAGATGGAATAGATACACAAACCTTTACCATTGAAGTTTTAGCAGTGGAAGCTGAAATAGACATTGATCCCAACTCACTGAACATGAAGAGTCAAGGCAAATTCATAACAGTTCACATACAATTAGCTGATCAAGTCGAGAACATAGACCTTAAAACAGTAATGTTGGAAACTGTTCCAGCAGTATCTGATCAAAAATATGGATTTGTAAAAAATCCAGAAGAAAATCTCCTAGACTATGATGATGACGGAATCATAGAACGTATGGTCAAGTTCTACAGAGTTGATGTAGAAGCTCTAATCGCTAAAATGAACGGAGAAGCAAACGGAAAATTCTACCAGATCGAACTAACAGTAACCGGTCAACTATTAGATGGAACACCCTTTGAAGGCTCTGACACTATAAAAATAATTAATAAAACACCAAACGAAAAGAAATCCCTAGGCAATTCTGAGATAGTCAATTCTGCAAAAGATAGCGTATACTTCATATTTCCGAACTATGAGGGCAAAAAACCTTCTGGAGTCAAAGGAGCAAAAGTAACAGATTGGACAGCGATAGGATATCTTGTAGGCATGTGTTCAAATGACCAAATTGAAACAACTGACACTGATACTAACACCGTAGATCCTAACAATGGTGAACTCAAAGTCGAAGGAAAAACTATAGTTCTCTTCGGTGGTCCAATCGTCAACGCCGGAGTAAATAATTATGAGAAGAACAAAATCGCGCCTCTATATTACAATAATGTTGACGGAGTAAACTATTGGTATACTTCTGATGGAACAAAACTTGACGAGACTGGCCTAACATCATCGCAAATAAGATCAGGCCAAGACATGTTTGTTATAGAATCTTTCACTGACAATTCAGGAAATAATGTCTTGATAGTCTACGGCTATGGTTGGAAAGGAACATTCGCAGCTGGAAAATTCCTTAAATCTATCTCCTCAAACATAAGCAGTTACACAGACTCTTACTACGTCTTCAAATGGTCTGACGCTGATGGCGATGATTTCGTAGATCTAAACGAAATATCAAATACACCTATAATATCTGGATATTGATGGAAAAGTAAAACTCTACTTTTCCTCACTTTTTTCTTATTTACAATTCTCATTTGTTCTATCCTATGCTGATTATTTATTGTTTCAACTCAATATTTCATTGATTCATCGAATGCACACGCTAGATTTAAATTTAAGACTGAATATTGTTCCCGCTCATGCGAGCTTATGTTTTAATTCAGATTGAGCCTGGCCATGAAATGGATATTACCAAAGGAAAAGCGATGAGTGCAGGTCTATCTTCATTCAAGGGAGTAATTCATGCTGATGTGGTTCATGGATCCTTTGATGTTGTAGCTGTTTTAGAAGGTGACCCTAAAACCATTGATGACACTATCATGAAGATTAGGAATATACCTCACGTAAAAAGAACCGAGTCATTAATTACTTTTTTTGCAGACTAAAACAAGGTTCTAACTCTATTAAGACGGCACACTTAGAGGGGTTATAAAAGTATGAGCGAAGTTCGATTGGCAAATCCAGCCTCACTGGGGCTCATGGGTTTCGGTATGACAACTGTCTTGTTGAACCTACACAACATAGGTCTCTTTCCATTGGGAAGTATGATTCTTGCTATGGGGATTTTCTATGGAGGCTTATCCCAAGTAATAGCAGGAATAATGGAATTCAGGAATAGAAACATGTTTGGATTGACGGCATTTACTTCATACGGGCTATTCTGGTTATCTTTAGTAGCCTTACTTGTATTTCCTGTGATGGGTTGGAGTCAGCCAGTAACTCAATCGGATATGACTGCGTACCTTATCATGTGGGGAATCTTTACAGCTTTGTTAGCCGTTTCTGCATCGAGATTGAACTATGCCATTCTGACTGTGTTTGTAACATTGACAATACTCTTCTTCCTATTGGCTATAGGTCAATACAATTCTACGATTCATACGATAGCAGGTTATGAAGGAGTTTTATGTGGTTCTACGGCGATATATACTGCGTTTGCCGAGCTTACGAATGAAGTATATAGTAAGACTGTTCTTCCCTTGTGGCCTGTTAAGCGCTGAAACCCTATTTTTTTCAATATCTCAATATGGAAGCGCAGAATTGAGTGAATTCTATTTATCTTAGGATACGTTCATTCCTTTGATAAATCCTCTTGCCATGAATTCTGCCGCTCTTTCTCGTACAGGGGCAGGAAAGATCTCTGTTGCCTCTCCCAACTCATTCTTGAGGTCTTGAATAAGTTTCAGGTTATCTGATTTGTCAGCATAACCTTCAACAATTCTTTCAAGTTCCCTATGTGTGGCTAGACTATTGTCTAAATTCTTTTTGACGTCTTTTCCAATTGCAACCCCAAAATGTGAAAAGGCTATTGTTTCAATATCTAGTTCTCGAATCTTTTCAATTGTTTCTTTATATTTTGCATAATTGAAACTTGGAAAGATGCTTGTCGGGAAGACTTTTTCTGTTCTAGGGTTGAATGATCCTATAACATCTCCACAGTAGAGAGTTTTTTTGGATGGAATATAGTAAGAAATATGATCTGACGTGTGACCAGGAGAATAGATTGTTTTTATAACATTATGGCCAACATGAATTTCCTGATTGTCTTCTAGCGCTATTATGGAGGAGTTCTGTATTGGTTTCATAGGGGATGCGAATTCTCTAAAAAGTTCTTTTCCACTTTGATAGATTTTCGATGGGTCGGATAGATGTTTGATAGAGAATGAGTGTATCCCTACTTTAGCTTGGGAAAAATTTTTTAAAAGATCAGCGCTGGCTCCAGCATGGTCTATGTGTCTGTGGGTTAATAGAATGTGGCATACAGAATTGTTTTCGATTCTTAGATTTTTTAGAGATCTAAGGATTTGATTGGTGCAATTAGGCATTCCTGAATCAAAGATCACACATTCATCACCGTTTTTATAGACTAAAATTCCGATTGATTTTTTCATATTATGGGCTAGTGTGTCGATGTAGAAAATGTCTTCACTGAATTCGCCAGTTTGAGTATATACTTCCACTAGTTAGCCTCTCATAATTGTTTATTTTTACATTTTTTTCATGAATGTTGATCGTGGCTAACGCTTGTCTGATATTGAAATAAATTATCCATAGTATTGAAGAACATTAAAGGTAGAAGGGAAATATATTCTCCTTAGTTGATTAATAGTATTTTTTTCATTTTGCATTCACTATTTCCTTCAAAGCTTCGACTGCTTCAGGATTCTGGAGTGTTGAGATGTCGCCGACGTCTTCATGACCGACAAGTCGTTTGAGTACTCGTCTCATAATCTTTCCACTACGTGTTTTTGGTAATTGTTTTACAAAGTATATCTTGGAAGGTCTAGCAATAGGACCTATTACAGTGTCTACATGTCTGATCAATTCTTTTTCAAAGTCTTCGGAAGGTTGTACACCCTTTAAGATGATGAAGGCAATTGGTACTTCTCCTTTGATCTCATGGACTGCGCCTATAACGGCGCTTTCTGCGACAGCATCATGGCGGTCCAATGCATCTTCAATTTCTGCTGTAGATAGTCTGTGTCCGGCAACCTTTAGAACATCGTCAATACGTCCGGTAACACGAATATTTCCTAACTCATCGTACTGTCTGGCACCGTCACCTGCGAAATAGTATTTATCACCAAATCTTTCGAAATATTGAGCCTTATAACGGTCAGGATCCTTGTAGACTGTACGTAGAAGACTCGGGACAAAAGGACTCTCAAGAACTACATATCCCCTTTCTGCTGGGTTTCCCTCATCATCTAACATTTTTGGTATTGCACCAGGAAATGGTCTACCAGCTACTGTAGGTATGAAGGGTCCAATTCCAGGTAGAGAGTTTATGACAGTGGCTCCAGTCTCTGTTTGCCACCAAGTATCTATGATGGGACATCTACCTTTGCCTACATTTTCAAAGTACCAAATCCAAGAGTCATAGTCTATTGGTTCACCAACTGTACCAAGGATCCTCAGAGAGGATAAGTCATGATTCTCCAGCCATTTCTTTCCCCATTGCATGAACATTCTGATTGCGGTGGGTGCAGTGTAGAATTTTGTAACTGCATATTTTTCGACTATTCGCCAGAATCTATCAGGCTGTGGATAATCAGGAGTCCCTTCATAAATCAACATTGTAGCACCATTCATTAATGGTCCGTAACAAGAGTAGGTATGACCGGTAATCCATCCGACATCAGCGGTACACCAGAAAACATCATCATCTTGTAAATCAAAATCCCACTTACTTGTCCAATATGCTTGAACGGCGTAACCTCCAGTATGGTGAACTACACCTTTCGGTTTGCCTGTGGTTCCGCTTGTATAAAGAATGAAGAGCATATCCTCACTACGCATTTCTTCAGGCTTACAATAATTATCCGCTTTGTCTACGAGGTCGTGCCACCAATAGTCTATTCCTTCAGTGAATGGGACTTTTGCGCCTGTTCGTTTGACAACAACTCTTTTCTCCACAGGGGTTCCTTTAGAACCTTCATCGGCTTTTGATTTCAGGTCTAGTGGCTTACCTCTACGATAATATCCATCGGCCGTAATGAGAACTTTGGGTTCAGCATCCAATAATCTTCCTTTCAATGATTCAGGACTAAATGCTGAGAATACTACACTATGAACGGCGCCAATTCTTGCACAGGCAAGCATAGCTATCTGAACTTCTGGAATCATAGGTAGATAGATACCGATTCTGTCTCCTTTCTTGACTCCCAACGTCTTTAGTACATTAGCGAATTTGTTGACTTCACGATAGAGATCATAGTATGTTAGAACTTTATGTGTCTCATTGAATGTGTCTGACTCCCATTCTTCACGAACAGGTTCCGGCTCCCAAATGATTGCAGCCTTATTTCTAATTGATGAGTCTAAGTGGCGATCTAATGCATTATAGCTAATATTCAATTTCCCATTTAGGAACCATTCAAAAAATGGTGGGGTCCATTTGAATGTCTCATCCCACTCTTTATACCATGTTATACCCTCTTTCGCGAGACCGGCCCAAAATTCAGTAGGGTTTTCTGAAGCTCTCTTATAGATGGATTCATCAGATACCCATGCAATTTTCTTCATCTCTTCTGAGGGCCAATAAACATCTTTCTTCTCAGGGTCTTTCTTAACCCATTGTACACCGGTTTTCATTTATGTTACCGCCAATAAATCATGTAATGTTTTGACGAAGCCGACTTCGCCGATATTTAAATATTTTAACTTGCGCGCTTGATCATTGATGATGAATTTTAATGCTATCCCTGAGTTTGTAAAATGTTTTCAATTTTATCAGATATTCTGAGAGTCTTATCATCCAAAGGAATGAGTTTAATGTCAGAGGCGGATTTTACTCCTACACCTAATTGAACGGCTCTAGATATCTGTTCAAGATTGAAAATGTGTCCCTTCATTACTTCAGGGGTAGAGCCATATAACCTTAGAAGTGCTATACCAACCGCATCTATTGCAATTCTATCATCACTAGCAATTATGAGGTTGGATTTGATAAGTTGGCCTCTGTCAGGTCCACCATTTACAAATCCCTCTATCGCATCCATGATAATTAAGTCAGTTTTATAGAATCTATTGATCTCCGCAATCATTAACCTCTGATACGGTGATGAATGGAGTTCAGCCATATAATCATAGAATCCAGATGGATCTTTCTTTGCTATCAAGCCCACAGAGTTTTTTAAGGACATAGTAAAGTATCCTCCAAATCTGTGTGTCTTCAGACAACATGTTTGAATTACTATGTCTGAATCTGTGAATACTTTAGCAATTTTGAAACCTCTTAGCCAATGCAATCCTTCAGAAGGGATTTCTACCCAGCTGCTAGCAGGTTCCTCATCTAATATTCTTATTTGAAAACCAAGTTCATCTGCAAGATTGAATACATCACTATCTTCGAGTACCTTTCTCGTATTTCCCATTCCACTCCGTTCGGCTAAAACTATGTCACTTAGGTTAACTTCCTTTAGAGTCTCAATTATTGTTCTCAGACTGTCTATGTGTGTTGACGCTGGAAAAGTGTCAGCACTGTTATAGTTTGCTTTTAAAGCAATCTTTGCATTACTGAATTTTGAAGAATGAATTTCACTAAATATCTGTTTTATTGCTTTTTTTCTATCGGATGTTTCAAATAGGAATACTTTAGACATTTTAGGATGTTCTAAAGGATCTATATTCTGTCCCATTCTATAAACACCATAACTGCCTAAAGCAATTCCAGTAGCAGCTGTCAAACCTGCAGCAATGAATCCTCTACGTGAAAGTCGCATTGATCTTCCGCTTAAATCATTCTTTAAATGTAGATAACATACACGTAGAAACGAATTCAAAATTCAAAAATGTTGTATGAATTTGATATTAGGATTCGAATTCTACTATGAAACGACACGAATAGTAAACGCGCTCTTGATTTGTTTTAGGTATCTTTTATTCAGCTTTTCCTTCGGCACAAAAGTATGTTCCACTTAGATCATATTTTTCATAGACATCGCAGCTTGGACAGATGCATCCTTCGCGTTCGATCTTGGATTTGCTTTTACCTCTTGCGCAGTACAATACTTCTCCCGAGATTTTTGGAAAACTTGGGCAATTCCCACATATTTCAAGACAAATCTTCACATTTTCTGGGTTATCTTCAACAGACATTTTTTCCACCATGACTGATAACTTATAAAAAATATCGATTTCCCTATAAAGTTTGTAGATTTTAGAGAATCTGACTGTATATTATGTTGATTGGCTTGGTAACTTGGTTAGTAATCAATAACCAGGGAAATTTTCGGTAATTATTTGACCTTTCGAGATAGCCAAGCTTGTAAGAATTTTTTTCATTGCTTCGACAAGACCTTGTGGACCACAACTGTAAAAGTTTCTCTCAAGATAATCTGGCACTTCTTTCAATAACATCTCTTTATTTATATGTCCAGTATGCCCCGACCAATTCTCACTGGGATCAGATAATGTATGAATGATTTTCAGATTCTTGTTTTGTTTCTGCATATTTTCGAAATCATCTTTAAAGATAATATCCTCTTCCGTTCGATTTCCATAAAGTAGAATAATGTTTGTATCAGGATATTCGTCTGTACAGAATCTACATATGCCTCTTATAGGAGTTATTCCTATTCCACCGGTAAGCATTGCCAGTTTTCTATTTTTTTTGTTGTAAGTGAACTCTCCTAATGGACCTTTTAGCTGCGCCCAATCACCCTCCTTCAATTTATCTAAACCATTGGAGAATTCGTGTCCTGTGAGTTTTTTTGTAAATTCCACATATCCTTTTTCGGTTGGACTGCTTGAAAATGAGAAGTGTTTCTGTTTCTCTTCTCCGTTGATTTTTATTCGTACAAAGAAAAATTGTCCTGCCTTGTATGTGAAATTTTCAGGTGCCTTGACTCTGAAACTTTTCACGTTATATGTGCGTTTAATTATCTTTTGAACACTTGTCTCGAATTCTATCAAAAAATCCCCATTCAATTTTTTTATCTGAAGCCTTCCTCAAAGTTCTTAGACCAATCATCATATTGCTGGAGTCTGGATTTGCCTATGGCCTTTACTTTATTGAATGCATCCTCAAAATGTTTCATAGCTATTTCGAAATCAGGTTTTTTCTTTTTTTTCTTTGTTTCATTTACATATTCACGGATAGCTAGCATGGAAGCTTCTCTACAAATCGCTTCAATATCAGCACCAACGTAATTCTCAGTTTTTTCAGCTAGAGTCTCAAGTTTGACATCAGATGTCAAAGGTTTGCCTTCGAGATGAATCTTAAAAATCTCTTTTCGAGCCTCCTTGTTTGGAGAGCTGACTCCTATTAGTCTGTCAAATCTTCCAGGTCTAAGTAGTGCTGGATCGATTATATCTGGTCTGTTTGTTGCGGCTAGGACTACAACATTCCTGAGTTCTTCTAGGCCATCGAGTTCGGTGAGGATTTGACTTATGACTCTCTCAGTGACATGAGAGTCTCCGAATCCACCGCCTCTTTGTGGTGTAATGGCGTCTATCTCATCAAAGAAAATAATTGATGGCGCAGCTTGTTTTGCTTTTCTAAAGGTCTCTCTTACTCCTTTTTCGGATTCTCCAACCCATTTCGATAGTAGTTCAGGTCCTTTTATTGATAGAAAATTTGCTTCGCTTTCAGTTGCAATTGCTTTGGCGAGAAGAGTTTTTCCTGTTCCTGGTGGGCCATAAAGCAAAATCCCTTTTGGAGGTTTGGTCTTTGCATACTCAAATACTTCTGGATATTTTATTGGCCATTCAATAGATTCCATTAGCTGTTGCTTGACCTCTTCCATGTCACCGATATCAGACCATTTTACGTTTGGAGACTCGACGAGAACTTCACGCATGGCTGATGGTTCTACATCTTTTAATGCATCTACAAGGTCATTCATTGATACTTTAAGTTCCTCTATTACTTTGGGGGGTATTGCTTCAGATTCTAGATCTATTTCTGGTAGCACTTTACGTACAGCACGCATCGCACCTTCCTTGCAAAGGGCTTGAAGATCAGCGCCTACAAATCCGTGGGTTACATCTGCGATTTTTTCGAGTTTAACATCTTTTGTCAGAGGCATTCCTCTGGTGTGTATCTGCAAGGTCTCCAACCTGCCATTTCTATCGGGAATGCCTATCTCTATCTCTCTGTCGAATCTACCTGGTCGCCGTAATGCTGGATCAAGTGCGCTTGGTCTATTAGTGGCTCCTATCACTACTACTTGTCCTCGCGCTTGAAGTCCATCCATTAGGCCTAGAAGTTGAGCGACTATTCGTCTTTCAACTTCGCCGGTTACTTCTTCACGTTTTGGAGCAATAGCATCAAGTTCATCGATGAAGATTATGCTTGGAGCATGTTTACTGGCTTCTTCAAATATTTCACGAAGTCTTGCTTCACTTTCACCATAATATTTACTCATGATCTCTGGGCCGTTTAATGTAATGAAGTGAGCATCTGTCTCATTTGCAACAGCTTTGGCGATCAGAGTCTTTCCTGTTCCGGGAGGACCGTGTAAAAGTATTCCTTTTGGAGGTTCTACACCTAGTTTCTCAAATAATTGAGGATAGCGGAGAGGAAGTTCCATCATTTCTCTTACTCGTTGGATCTGGTCGCCTAGACCACCGATGTCTTCATAGGTTATTCTCGGTGCTTTTTTGACTACGTCAGCTGTCTTCTCGGAGACCTCGACTTTTGTGAGAGGAGTAATCACAACTGCTTCAGCACGAGGACGAACTTTGGCTACCACAAATTCAATTATTGTTCCAAGAAAGTTGAATCTGATCCTATCTCCTTCCATCACAGGGAAAGCTTCCAAAACCTTTCCAAGATATTCCTCAGCACCACCCAATTGAATAGGCTCTACCGGAGCCAATAACACGTTTGAAGCATCTTTTCCCTCTATTTTAGAAACTTCAACTTTATCATCAATTCCTACTCCAGCGTTCCCTCTTGTTGATCCATCAATTCTTATTATTACAGCTTCTTCATCCTCGGTATATCCTGGCATTACCTTAGCTACTGTACGTCGCTTGCCTTTGAGGGAGATCAGATCCCCGGTACTCACCCCAAGTTTCTTCATTAAATCAATATCTAATCTTGCAATTCCACGAGCTGCATCACGTTTTAACGCATCTTTTACTCGAAGAGTCAAAGCATCTTTAGATGAAGGCATAATCAAACACTCCCAAATTACTATTGAATTTGTTTAAGTGAAAGTCTGATGGATTTTAAAAACTTATTGTGATAAATCTTTTCTAAAATAGTCAGATTATTAATATTTGGAAGTTAAAAATAGCACATAGAAATTATATGAGGTATCAAGTTGGAACATGTAAGAATCAGAACTGTAAAAGAAAAAGACTTCTTCGAAATTATGAATCTCGCCAGTAAATGTGACCCGATACCGATTGAAAGGGATTCCATCTATCATCTGTTTACTAAATATTTTGCAAATACTTGCTTTGTAGCTGAGATAGATAATCAGATCGTTGGTTATATTCTCGGATTTATTTCCCAACTAGAGAAAAATGTAGCTTATATACATAACATTTGTATTGCTCCTGATTTGAGACGGAAAAAGATTGGTAGCAGTCTATATCAGAAATTCTTTCAAAATATGAAGAACGAGAAATGCCAGAAAATTTTTCTAATAATCAATCCTAAGAATAAACTCTCAATTAGTTACCATGAATCATTAGGCTTCAATATTTCAAAAGAAGGAGAAGAATTTTATGTTGAAGGGGTAAGGGCATCTAAAGACTATAATGGTCCTGGAAAACACATGGTTGTCATGTTTAAACCCCTATAGAAATTGTAATATAATTTAGTTTAATCGAGGAATAGTTTAGAAATAAGATCATGAGTTATTATCGTATCGAAGAATAAAAAAATGGGCTTTGAATCTTAAACGTTAAGTCCAAATTCTAAAATTAGAGAGGAAAGATTTTGCGTCTCGGTTTAGCGACAACTGGTGGGGACGCCCCAGGAATGAATGCGGCTATCAGAGCAGTCGTTAGGACAGCGGTCAGTAAGAATATAGAAATTCTCGGTTTCGAACGTGGTTACGCAGGAATTTTGGACAATGATTATGAACTTCTGGATGCCAGAAAAGTTGGTGGAATAATGCACCTAGGTGGAACTTTTTTGAAAACATCAAGAGCTGAATTAATGAAAAGTGATGAAGGAATAACCAAAACATCAAAAATATTGAAAAATAATAAACTCGACGGTCTTATAGTAATTGGAGGAGACGGCTCGTTTAATGCAGCCTCAAGAATTCATAAAGCAAGTCAAATTCCTGTAATAGGAATACCTGCCACAATAGATAATGATGTGGCAGAAACAGATACAACTATAGGATTTGATACAGCAATAAATACTGCTTTAGACGCAGTTGATAAAATTAGAGACACAGCAACCTCTCATGAAAGAGTCTTTATTGTTGAAGTCATGGGGCGAAACAGAGGATTCCTCGCCTTGGCAGTGGGATTAGCTTCTGGAGCAGAAGTGATTCTTATTCCTGAAGTAGGCTGCAACCCTGAAAGAGTTTGCGCAAAACTTGCAGAAAGCAATCGTAAAGGAAAGAAATCAGGAATAATAATAATGGCAGAAGGTTTAGCTGATTGCCTGTCACATACCGGTTTGAATTTAAAAGACGATATCGAGGAAAAATTAGGTTTTGAAGTTAGAATCACACGTCTTGGTCATATGCAAAGAGGTGGTAAACCGTCTGCTTTTAGTAGGATGCTTGCCTGCAAAATGGGTGCTGCAAGTATTAAATTTCTACTAAATGGAAAAAAGAGTGATATGACAGCAATACAAGGACAAGAAATAGTTCCTGTTGATTTAGAACACGTATGCACTACCGAGAAGCTATTAGACAAGCGAGTATATGAACAAGCGCTTGCATTATCAATTTGAAATTACTCAGGTTCAAAGCTAATGTAGATATAAAATCCTCAAGATAATTTGAATGAAGAGATTAATCAGGACGCTAAAATGCCAGAGATCATTTTTGGTCCAAGTAATAAGAAGGCAAAATTAGAGAAAGGTAGAACAGTACTATCGTACATCCAAGAACTTGGAATAAATATTGGGGCATCCTGTGGTGGACGTGGCATATGCCGAGGATGCCTTGTAAAAATAGATCAAACAAAAAATCTAAATGATCTAACGAAAATAGAAAAAGAATTCATAAAAGATCAAAAATATCGACTGGCCTGTCAAGCAAAAATCGTTAGAGAAATCGAAAATATCTTTGTTAAGATCCCAGAATTTCGGAAATATAAAATTTTAACAAAAGGAAAACCCAAAAAAATTTCTTTAGATCCATTCGTCAAAAAGAAAAGATCTATAAAAGGCACGAAAGTCTTCTGGGAAAACAAAGAGATTGACAAATATAAAGGAGAAATTTACGGGCTAGCTCTAGATGTTGGTACTACAACCATTTCTATGTCCTGGATAAATTTGGAGACAGGACAGGAAAAATTCATTTCTTCAGCATTAAATCCTCAAATGAGTTATGGAGATAATTTAATTGATCGAATAAATTATGCAAAAACAAAAGATCAAAATCATCTTCGACAAGCTTTAGTTGATAGAATAAACGAGATGATCATACAAGGTCCAGTTAAAAGTGATCACATTTATGAAATTGTCGCTGTTGGAAATACAGTCATGAGGGACATATTCGTAGATCATTCAATAACCAGCTTGGGAGAAACACCTTTTGAGCCGATCAGTAAAGAATCTGTACAGAAATCTGCTAAAAAAACTGGAATATTCATAAATCCAAAAGCAAAAACCTACAGTCTTCCGATCATCGGTCATTTTGTAGGTGCCGATGCACTTGCAGTGATATTATCAACTGAAATGTATAAACATCAAGAAACAACCATGGCAATTGATATAGGAACTAATACAGAGATAGCAATAGGAAACAAAGAAAAAATTATTGTAACTTCATGTGCATCAGGACCAGCTTTCGAAGGTTCGGGAGTAAAATGTGGTACTGGAGCCATAGAAGGTGCAATAAGTCAAATTGCAATCAAAGATGATTTGACTATTGAATATGAGACTATAGATGACGCATCACCAAGCGGAATATGCGGTTCTGGATTAATTGATGTCCTAGCTGAGATGTTGGATAGAAATATTATTGATGAAAGAGGAAGATTCTCGAAAGGAGAAAATAAATTCATTATCAAAGAGAATGGAAAAAAAATTTTCATTGATGGTGAGGATATAGATAATCTAAAACTTGCGAAAGCTGCAATATATGTTGGAAGCAAGGCTGTTATGAAACATTATGGAGCCGAACTAAAAGATGTTGATAGGTTGTATTTGGCTGGAGCCTTTGGAAATTATGTAAACCCATCAAATGCAATCAAAATTGGTATGTTGCCTGATATCTCTCTTAAGAAAATTGAGAGAGTTGGTAATGCTGCCATAGAAGGTGCAAAACAATCTCTCATAGCTAAAGAAAAAAGAAAAGATGCAGAAGAAATAACGAAAAAAACTAAACATATAAGGCTAGAAATGGAGAAAGACTTTCACGATCAATTTGTGAATGGATTATTTTTTAATAAATGCGAATAATATCGGAATAATTAACGTAGATTCCATTTTTTTAAATAAAACCCAAACACTTTTTCACTCCATCGATGCAATCTTGACCGTAAGCGTCGGCGCCTATTCTATTTGCAAACTCTTCGGTTACAGATTTACCGCCTACTATGATCTTTATTCTATCTCTCAATTTCTCTTCTTTTAATTGGAGTATCACATCTTCCATGTATGATATGGTTGATGTTAAGAGCGCTGACATTCCTAGAACATCCGGTTTTTCTTCTCTTATTCTTTGAACGAATAATTCTTTATTTATGTCGACCCCTAAATCGATGACTTTGAATCCATTTGATTCAAGCATTATGCCCAAGATTGTTTTACCTATATCGTGAACGTCGCCTTTTACAGTCCCTAAGATTACTATTCCTTTGGCTTTGGTGGTTTTATTGAAATGAGGTTTAAGGATCTGGACTGCCTTTTTCATATTTCGACCAGAAATTATCAAGTCAGATGTGAAATATTTTCTGAATTCTTTGTTCTCATAGCCTCTTCCTATCTCATCAAGACCTGTAGACAACTGTCTGAATATAATGTAAGGGTCCTTCCCTTTCGATAAATTTTCAGTACAATAATCTTTAATTTTATTTCCTTTAAAATCAAGGAGAATCTCCAGAACTTTATTGAGATCTATCTGTTCTGACATTGACTATCACAGAAAGAAAATATTTGAACTCATTGATGCTTTGCGTCCACGACGAATAATTGCATAGATAAATGCTACTGAAGTGATAATTCCTAAAATAATTAGAATATAGTTGATCATCATGTGGGAAGAAGAGTCTAATTGACCTTCTTTATAGATAATTTGAGTTTTAGATTGTGTATCATCTTTATCATATTGATTATTATCAAAATCAGGAATTGAATCCATTATTGTATCTGATTCTTCTGTCTCAGTTTTCCAGAAGGAAGCTGTATTGACTATATATTTTTCAGTAGTGTTGACTTCTATTGCACAGCAAGAACCACTTCTATATAATGCTGTTTCATTAACTTCATATGACAATAGGATCCCTGTAGCTTTTTTAAAGTTGAATTTACATTTGGCTGAGCCATCTTCAGGGAAACGTGTTACTGTCTCGATCATCACTTTCTTTGGACCAGAATATCTCAATGTTATCATAGTTGGATCAGTTTCTGTATGATCATATTCCTCTGTAACCATGCAAAGGATGATTTGTCCACCCCAATAATATTTAGTTGTTTGTCCACGTTTCAAAGAATTGGATATGAGATAGGTAGTTGGTTTTCCAGTTATCTTCATGTTTTCTGGTTCTTCACCAGTTGAATTTTTTATGTGATAAGATATGACTGTGAGAGATTTTCGATCAATAGTATAAGTCAGAGTTTGTGAAGTTTCTCTAGTCCTGTTCTTCTTAAAAAAGCCACTACCATAATCCAAGTAGATGATCTCTTGGTAATCTTCTATGACAATTCTTTCATTATCTATTTCCTTAATAATAACTCTCCCGTCCACTGTTTTTATTGAAACCGAAGTTCCTTTATAACTTCCTGAACCTTGGGCTTCACTTTCAGTAATTATTTGATATGTCCAATATGTGTCTTCAGTCAAACTTTCTTCAAGAGACGCATGTACATAGACTATTGCAAAATTTTGGAGAATTAATAGAAGCAGAAAAAAAAAATAGAATTTGAAAAAATTATGGAGAGACAAGACTCATCCTTTATATTGACTATATGATTTAATTGTTAATGGAATAATAATTACAGTTATTAGATCTCCTAATTCTATTTAATTTTGAATCAGTATAACCAAGTATTCAAACTTTAAATCCAAAGGTTTAGCCGTATAATGTGCAAGTGAATATATTGAGATCTATACTGCCTACTGCGATTGTATGCCTGATCTTTATATTTACTCCTCTAGCCTATGGATATGGCCAATCAGAATTAGAGATCAACAGTAATCCATCTGTTAACCAAGTTACTATAGATGGGATGTGGACTACCCAAGATGAATGGGTTGACGCCGCTGAAATATCGAGTCAGGATGCAGTGTTATCCGTAAAAGACAATGGAGAGTATGTCTATATTCTTCATGATTTCCTTGCTGATGAGAAACTTGAGACCGGTGATTTTGCCGGTATGAGCATTGATGTCTCGAATGATAAAGCAGATAACCCTCAGCTAGATGATTTCTCTATCAGTCTTGTTCACAGTCCTCGTCCAGAACCAACTATCTGGATCTTTCAAGGGAATAGCACACAATGGAATCTCATATACAGAGGAGACCTTGAAGTACAAGATCCACTCGGAATAATTGGGGCATCAACAAATGTTACTGCAAATGATCCCTACTCGAATTCATCACATGTGATTTATGAATTTGCAATTCCAAGAAAGACTCTAGGCAATGCATCAGAGATCGGATTTACGGCCTTTTTTGAAGATAAGGAAATCGAGGTTAATATTCCTGAGAACGCAGATTATCATCCAGCTAGCTGGGGTACATTAAAACTCGCTACTGAAGCAGAAGAAATAATAACTCCGACTCAGTCACCGACAACACCAACCCCCACAGAACAATTACCTACACCTACAGAAACGGTAACTTCTCCACAGCCTGTTAATCCGCCACAGTCCAGTATAGGGGCTCGAGAAAGAGCCATTCTTGTTATAATTTTTACTATCGTAATAATCGGGGCTCTCTTGATTCGAGGAAGAAAACAGCCAAAAAAGAAAAAATAAGTCAAATAATAAGATATTCAAAAAGAATTTAGCGAGTTACGTTTTTCAGATGATTTGAAGGCTTTCTTAGATCATTTGAGTTTTACTTTGACTTTTCTTTCTGTTACAGGAATTAGTTTTTTTAGTTTAAATTCAATATCATTACGGATTTTATAACGATCCATGGGGTAATCTGCTATTTTTCCATTGACTTCATATAGATAATATCCTTCTTTTCCGTTAATGGATACTAGAAATTCTTTTTCGTTTATCATTTTAGTATCTAAGATGCATGTCGACTTTAATGCATCTAAGATGCTGGTTCCTCTTTTGAGTTCCACCTCTGCTGATTGGCTGAAAATATCTAACATTTCGTAAAGTCTTTCTGGTTTAGCCTTTAGGACATGGCTTCTTCCATACTCTCTCTTCTCCACAAGGCCAGCTTTCTCTAAGACCTTGACATGTTTTGAAGCTACGGGAACTGAAATTTTCATCTCTCTGGCTATGGCTGAGATATGCATCTCTCTTCTCAATAGAGATTTCATGATTTCTACACGAGTCGTGCTACTTAACGCCTTGAACATATAGCCTCCTCATTCTTACCCAAATGGGTAACAAATGTAAGTACATGTATATATATAGGTTTTCATCTATCGCCAAGTTGATGTGATATTATTATGAGAGCCATTATCATAATCATGTTGATTCTCATCTTAACTTGTATTCCACATGTTTCTGCATACCCTTACAGTAATAGTGAACAGGAAGTTAACCAGGCACTTGAATGGCTTAGATCACAACAACAGACCAATGGATCCATAGGAAGTTTCGCAACTTCCTCATGGGCGGTTATGGCTATCGTCGCCTCTGGAGAAGATCCACATAATTGGTACAATGGAAGTGATTCAATAATTGATTATCTGAAAAAAAATGTTGATTCACTTAATCAAGAACTTAATCCGCCAGCTGGCTATAGCAGATTCATACTCTCCATGGTTGCAGCCGGAGAGGATCCTAGAAATGTCAATGGAACAGATTTAGTAGCAACTCTAGAATCATTCTATAACGGCACCCAATTTGGCGATCTATCATTACTGAACGATGATTTTTGGGTTGTAATGGCTTTGACATCTACTGGAATCGACAAGAATGATGATAAAATTCAGAATGCAATAACTTTCATAAAAACAAATCAAAATGTAGATCATGGTTGGAGCTATGGAGTGGGCTTGGATAGTGACGTCGACAGTACAGCAGCCGCAATAATGGCGTTAATTTCTGCTGGTGAATCTCAATCATCAACTAATATTACAAATGGGTTAGAATACATGAAATCTAAACAAATCAGCAGCGGTGGATTCGATTATGGATGGGGAAACAGTGCAGAAAGTGATTCATGGGCCATTCAAGCCATCGTTGCAGCAGGACAAGATCCAACAGGTGCTGATTGGACAAAGGAAGGAAAGAATCCTATAGACGATTTATTATTGTTCCAAAATCAGGATGGGTCATTCAATGATTATGTTCCTGCGCCAAATTCATGGACAACATCTTCCGCTATACCAGCTCTTCTAGGAAAACCATATCCAATACTCATGGAGACATCAATAGATCAAGTTTACTTGCGAATAGAGGATAAGAATTCTACTCTTTGGAAAGGATGGATAGATATTCCTCAATCGGTAACGATAGAGGCTTACAACAGTGGGAAAACATACGATCTAGATGGAAATAATGTCCTTGCGATTCTGGATAAAGCATCCGAGATAGCGAGTTTTGAATATAATGTCTCCGATCAATGGTATCCAGACGTCGGATTCTACGTTGATTCTATCGCAGGCCATAACGCTGAGGGACTTTACGGTTGGCTATACCTCATAAACTATGCTTCCCAAGAAGTTTCGATGGATGCTTACGAGGTCACATCATCAAATGAGATATTGATTTACTGGGGCGCCATAGATATGCAACCTCTAAAAGTGAATATAAATCCAACAGAAGTAGCGATAGACGTGCCATTTACAGTTACTGTAACATACTTCAATGAATCGAATTCAGAATGGGTCCCTCTCGAAGGAGCAACTATTTACGTCAATGACGAATTTATCACAGATTCCGAGGGAAAAGTCACTATCTCATTGACAGAATCCAAGGTATACGACATCTATGCCGAGAAATGGGGTGAAACAACGGAAGAACAATTCATTAGAAGCGACATAGGTCAAGTAGGAGTCGGCGTTCCAATACCTGAATTCAATCAATATCTGCCGGCAATGTTGATCATTATCTTTGTGACACTATTCATAGTTAGAAAAAGAAATTCGCACAAACCATCTGAATATGGATTTTGATAAATGAAAAAAATTCTCTTTATGGCAACAATATTAGTTGTCATAATAAGCCTTGGAATATACTACATATCTAATTTAGAATATGCTAGTGATAAATCGATCACAGTTACGATTACTATCACAAAAGATTTTGGTAAAGAATTTTTGCTTGAGGAGACTATCACCGTTGCTCCAGATATTTCGGCTTTAGAAGCCTCAAAACAAGTCGCAGAAATTGAAACAAAATATGGTGGAGGTTTTGTCTCATCAATAAATAATGTCAGTTCATCATATCCAAAGACACAATATGATTGGTTCTTCTACATTAATGGATTTCTCTCTAAGACAGGGGCTTCCAATTATATGATGATGAATGGGGACTCAATCGTTTGGGATTACCATAGATGGGATGTTTCCCAGTTTCAATCTGCGATTTTAGGATCGTATCCAAAATATCTAACTAATGGATATTCTGGTGAAGTAACTACTACAATCATAGCTTATGAAACCGAATTCGCTACGGAAGCAGATAATTTAAGAAAAATTTTAAATGAAAATTTCAAGATTGATGTGAAGAGCAAAACAATTAATGAACTTTTGGAAATTGAAAAATCAAGTTCAAATCTTATAATTTTAGCTAAACCTAGTAATCAACTAGTCTTAGAGCTAAATGAAATTCGTGGAAGAATAGGTTTCTTCGCATTTTTCAATGTAGATATTATCCAAGTAATTGATCAGAAAGGTGAGCAATACAATCAATATGAGAGAGCTGGATTAATTCAGATATCACAAAATATCTGGAATCCCAAAGGAAATTTAGCATGTGAGAATGTGGTTATACTTATCTCAGGCACTGAAAAAGATCTGATAAAAAAATCAGTTGGAATATTGACTAATGGAACAAATCAGTATAATCATGCATTTGGATTAGTTATCACAGAAACAGAAATCATACAAATTCCATAAGAGTTTACTCTAATTGTTGTGTAGCTATGAATTCATATTCGAAAAATAAAATTACAATATCGATAGCACTATTATCGATGATTTTAATATTCTTTCCAATATATTTCCTATTTTTCGGATATAATTCAATAATTGAGCAATGGAGTTTAATCTCAATTATTATTGTATCAGTGGCAATTTTAGCTATAATCATGGAATTTTCACGTCAAAAACCAACTTCCAGAGATATTGCAATAATAATTGTGTTAGGCACAACTATAGCTGCCCTTAGAATACCGTTTGCTGCTTTACCAAGTATACAACCCTGTACTTTTCTAATAATTATTTGTGGTATCGTGTTTGGATCAGTTACTGGATTTATGATAGGAATCATGACTCCTTTGATTTCAAATCTATTTCTAGGGCATGGTCCTTGGACACCATTGCAAATGTATGCTTGGGGTGTAATTGGGGCTATGTCAGCACTTGTAAGATTCAATCCAACTATCAATCGTTGGAAACTGGGTTTACTGGGAATATTCTCAGGATATTTCTATGGATTTGTGATGAATATTTGGTTCTGGTATTCTTTCCTATATCCACATAATATATTCACATTCGTTTTTGCTCAGATTCAGGGGCTTGGTTTTGATACTTTGCATGCTCTTAGTAATTTTCTATTCTTAGTGATTCTTGGAAACAGAATTTTACCAATATTCAAGAATCTCCTTGAATAAATGGGAACGCGCACTTGACGAATAAATACGGAAAGATTGATAAAACCATATGTTAATTCTGGGCAAGATGATTCTTGTCAAGGGTAAAAAGAAGAAAATTTATAACCACCGCATTGGGTGGGGCATTTGCGGCCGCTGCCATTTACGGCTATTATCAATATACACAACCTGCTGACACCAAGATTTATTCAAGTTCATCAACCACGCAGAAAGAATCTAAAAGTCAACCAGCAGATAACTCAGATTCTTTACCTAATGCTTCAACTCAGACTCCTACACGTCCACCAAAAGATTTTGCCTATCTGGCTGTAGCGCATGGAGAAAATCCTACTCAAATAGTGGAAAAGGCACTCATTGCTCTTGGAGGGATCGAACGATTTGTTAAACCAGGAGATGATGTCATAATAAAACCTAACATTTGTGTTTCTTATCGATCTTTCGAATATGCCGCTACAACGAATCCAAAAGTTGTGGGTGCATTAACTTCTCTGAGTCTTAATGCCGGGGCTAAACGAGTAAGAGTAATGGATAATTCATTTGGTGGTAGCCCAGAAAAAGCCTATACCAACAGTGGAATAGAGGAAGCAGTTAATACTGCTGGTGGAGAGATGGAATTAATGAGCCGCATAAAATATAGAGAAGTAGATATCCCGCAGGGGAAAGACATCAATCGATGGTCAATTTATGGAGAAATATTGGATGCAGATGTTCTAATTAATGTGCCAATAGCTAAACATCACAGTTTAGCCCGTCTTACTTTGGGTATGAAAAATCTACTAGGTATTGTGCAAAATCCAAATAGATTTCATTCAAACTTAGCACAACGTATTGCTGACCTAAATAGTCGTGTAACTTCGACTTTCACAGTAGTTGATGCTGTACGCATTCTGAAAGATCATGGGCCTACTGGTGGAAATCTAGATGATGTGGAGATTGCTAATACCGTTATAGCGAGTCATGACATTGTTGCGGCTGATTCATATGCAGCTACCTTATTCGGCTTAACTGGAAATGATATTCCGATAATACGTGCTGGAGAACAGATGGGCTTGGGAATTATGGACTTGAATAGTATCACAGTTGAAGAAATCGACGTGTAAAATTTACTTTGCCAAATACACACGATTCATCCAATAAAGAATTAGCAAAAAGGAAGAGGTTACATCAATTACGAAAAGTAGTACAAATTCTAGCATTAATTCTATTTCTATATTTGTTGATCGGTACACGAAAGGAAATAACAACTGTTCTACCATATGATCTCTTCTTTCGACTTGATCCATTACTAGGAATTACTTCGATACTTACAAGTCGAATATTTATTGTATCGATGATGTTGGGAGTTTTTACAATTGTCCTTACAATCATTGCAGGTCGTGCTTGGTGTGGCTGGCTTTGTCCACTTGGTACTATCTTGGATTGGACACCAACATTTACTAGAAAAAGTAGTAAGATGAGGATTCAATCCAATTGGTTAATGGTAAAATATATTCTACTCTTTATCATCGTTTTCACAGCGATTTTTGGTAGCTTGTCTCTCATAATCTTCGATCCGATAACAATCCTATCTAGAACAGTAACAAGTGTAATAATACCCGGTCTCAGTTCTCTAATTACATTTGTTGAAATCTTATTATATCGAACTGAATCATTTCAACTTTCGATAGAACAGTTCGATTATATGATAGGTAACAGATTACTTACAGATCAACCATTTTTTCTTCCAAATATAATAATAATTTTCTTCTTTGGACTGATTTTAACTCTAAATCTTATTCGAATGCGTTTTTGGTGTCGATATTTATGTCCCTTAGGAGCCCTGCTCGGAATCATATCAAAGACTTCACATTTTAAACATAGGCTAAACCAAGAAACATGCATTAGTTGCAATCAATGTGAAACAATTTGTCCTACTGCAGCAATAGACGCTAAAAATAATTTTTTTGCTAATACATCTGAGTGTATATCCTGTCTTGACTGTGTGGAAATCTGTCCAACAAAATCGATCACGTTCCAAAATGATAATAAAGCAAATTTAGAATCGAATTATAATTCAAACCGAAGGCAACTAGTTAAATCAATAGGTACCGCTTTTTTTGGAGCTCTTATACTATCTGTGATGCCAATTTTCTATAAGCAAAATTATTTTTTTATCCGACCTCCAGGAACCGATGAAAAAGAATTAAGAACCAAATGTATTAGATGTGGAGAATGTGCCAGAGTCTGTCCAACTGGAGTCATTCAACCAATTTATTCACTAAAATATCTTGAAGTATTGTGGACACCAACCTTGATGACACGTCTAGGCTATTGCGATTACTCTTGTACTTTATGTGGAGAAGTTTGTCCTACAAGGGCCATCACAAAATTATCTCTAGATAGAAAACAAAAAACTGTTATCGGTATAGCTCATATCGACGAAAAAAGATGTATTCCCTGGGCTCAAGGAACAGAATGCATTGTTTGTGAAGAAATGTGTCCAATACCAGAGAAAGCTATCAAATTAGAGAAAGACACTTTAATGAATTCATTTGGCGAAATATCTAATGTCCTATTACCTATAGTTATTCCAGAATTATGCATTGGTTGCGGAATCTGTGAGTATAAATGTCCTGTTGAAGGCGAATCAGCGATTCGTATCTACATAGATGAGAAATTAAAGCATCATACAATTATTGGAACATACAGGAAAGAGCACAGACATTTAACAAAATAGAAAATGTAAATTATGATAGAATGGGTTTAGTGTTTCTTGGAGGGTATTTTAAATATTAATTGAAATTAGATTTGTTTCGATGAGATGAATGAGATGACGATTGTTCGAATAAGGAGTATTCCGGTAATAGTATCAGATACAAAAAAAGCTAAGGAATGGTATACAGAGAAATTAGGATTTGAAGTTCAAGATGAAATGGATCATTGGGTGGTTGTCGGTCCCCCTGGGTCATCAACTGGAATTCATCTATGCCAGAACGAGACTTTAGAACCTGGAAATACAGGCATTCTATTCTTCGATGATAATGTAGAAAATACCTTTCAAGAATTAAAGAGTAAAGGTGTAGAATTCTCAAGAGACCTCGCAAAAGCTGAATGGGATGAGAATATGAGATATGCTATGTTCAAGGATCCTGACGGAAATGAGTTTTGGTTAATGCCAACCTAAATTTTAGAATTAAGCACACATGCTTTAATAGATTCATTATTCAATAGCGCGAGCTAACATCAAACATTTACTTAATATAATGATCTACAAAATCAAAATTAAATCAATAATCCACGAAATTATCAAATCATGGAACAATGGTATTATTTTTTTGTGGTTTAGTGGGAATTGGGAATAATGCCTAATTCTTATTTTCATCAGTTTTCAATGACTTCAAGTTTGCCTTTTGTTCCAACGGATACTTGAAGTTCTCCTCTAAATGATCTCACTCTTCCATTCTCAATTCGTACTCTATCTCCAACACGTACCGAATTTATCTGAGCGTTCCAGAGTGGTAATTTAATGGTTCCAGTATCGTCAGAAATTGTAGCTATCGAGACACTTAGAGGATTACCATACCTAGAATAGACTCCTTTTGGATTTGTTTTTTCAATGACCTTTGCTTTTAAGTTGACCCATTTGACATCGAGATCAATATTTTTTATTTCAATATCAATCGGTCCAACTTTTGCGGTTTTTTTGGCTAAGCTCGATTCGGATGATGGATAATCTGTGACATCTATATGTGGCATATTGTCTAGGAAATCCTTGCTTAGGATTATTTGAGCAATTATTTTATCACTTCTCGTCACAAGAAAGACTCCATCATTATCGGTCTTTTGGCGGCATTGGATTAAGACATCCTTGCACGATGACTTATTATGAGCCCAAGCATCTTTAAAACACGAAAGAAACTCATTTGTTTCAAGTCCATATTTCCTTGAGACTTTTACTAGATATAGAAGCTTAGTTGTTTCAGCCATTGATCTTCTTTGACCACGAGGCCTACCTCGCCCAATATCAGCCGTTTCTTCCCGTTGTATCCTCAAAAAGCACACGCGCTCGTCTAATATTTGTTTCTTCCTTTTTAGCTTTGATCCTTAGAACTTTGCTTGTCTTGATTTCTAGACTAAAGTTTCAAAAAATCATTTTATTAGTGATTTTTCTCGAAGGGTAAATGATTTTAATACATAAGTATATGTGAGCCTTGATAGAGTAGCAGGGCAGTATACGCTGATTCTACTTACTATTATCATTCGCATCACTAGCAGTAAAGAAATAGGAATAATGAGTTCTGGTAGACGAAGATTTGATCCTAGTACTATGCATAAGCGCGCGCTGATTTCAGTAAAGATGGAAAAGTTCCTTTCCTTCAAAAAGAAGGAAGACCTATCTTTTATAGAGAATGTTTTCAGAAACATAAAACTAAGTGGTAGTTCCAATTGTTTGAGTATTGACCTTTTTAAAAGTAATTAGGTTGATGCTTATCTAATTTCTAACTCTATTTAAAAAAAGGTGTACTCGCTAGCTATCACACAAGAGTCGTAACATTATTTGTAACGACGATTTCTCCTAGCTTTAGCATCATCTTTTGCCCAAGCCCTCTTTTTCTGGCCTTGAATCCTTTTACGGCCAGGGCTGAATGAATCCAAATCTCTTCGGTATGGTTTCATCTGAGCGTAAAAGCCTCCATAACTGCCATCATTCGAAAGAGAAGATATCAGATCGTTCAGCCTAGCTCTAATAGATTCTGAATCATTATCATCCCAAGCCTGAGAATAAACCTCATAAGCAATGTGAAATTTGAAATTTTGTGGTCTATCGATATCCAATTTAGATAGAGTTTTTTTTTCAGAATTAGATAGTGTTTCGTTCTCAGAATTATTTTCTGCCATTTATGTTAAACTCTTCTTTAGATTGCGTATATGGAATTGTCGTATTTAGGTTATCCTGAAACATTTCATATTTGTCCGAGTTCTTAAAATAGTGATGTCAACTGATAAGGTCATTTAAATCTGTAATATTATCCTCGCAGATAATCTTCATGTATACTTATTTATGCTGATTCGTTATTCGAAAAAATGTTATTGGGGTATTATTTTGGGTATGAATAATGTTGCATGTATTGGAATGGGTACGATTGGACATAGTTGGGCAACGTTATTTGCAGTTAAAGGCTGTAATGTTTCGATATATGATGTTAACATTGAACTTTCTAAAAATTCCTTGAATAGTATTAGGGCTAGTGCAGCTTTCTTAGCTGAAAAAGGTCTGATAGAAAGAAGACTTGCAGAGGCAGCTCTAGATAAAATTCGGATTACAGAAAAATTGTCGGAATGTGTTGCTAAAGCGGATTATGTTCAAGAATCAACTTTCGAAAGTTATGATGTTAAGCAGATGGTATTCTCAGAGATCGACAGAATCAATAGTTATGCAATAATAGCATCAAGCACATCTGGTTTGTTGATGAGCAAGATCCAAAAAAATACTTCAAAACCGGAAAGATGTATCGTGGCGCATCCTTGGAACCCACCACTTCTGCTAAAGCTTGTTGAATTAGTACCTGGAGAAAAGACATCACAACAGACCATAATGAAAACTTATAAATTCATGGAAGACCTCGGAAAAATTCCTGTCATAGTTAAAAGAGAAATCCCAGGTTTTATAGGAAACAGACTTCAGGCTGCGCTTTGGCGTGAAGCCTTGAGCATAATTGAAAAAGGTGTAGCGACAGTTGAAGATGTTGATAGGGTAATATGTGCTGGCCCTGGTGCAAGATGGGCTATAATGGGGCCATTCCTGACATTTCATCTTGGAGGAGGCCCAGGAGGCATAGAGTATCTAATAGATAATATCCAAGAAAGCATGTCTGAATGGTATAATAGTATGGACGACTGGAAATCTATCCCATATCATGCAGCAAAGAAAGCTATAGAAGAAGTAAAACAGTTGCCAAAAGTAAAAGAAAAAACCTTCAAAGAACTAACTGAATGGCGAGATAAAAAACTCGTTAAAATATTAAAAATTCAAGAAGACAGTAAACATGAAGATGGGCCCGTAGCTCAGCATTGATATAAAATTTTCTATCCATATTTTCATTACATGTACAAAAATGTACATGAAGAATTATTCAAAGAATCTAACACATTCATTAGAAGAGTACTTCATAACTTGAGATTATAGATGTTATAGTGAAAATGTTTCACAACTTATTCGGATATAATTTTTCTTACTTCCGAGAAGAATTCTTTTGCTCTATTTAGACTCGTTTCTGCATATCCTTTTTTCGCCATCTCACCTATATCGTACTGGAATTTACTTCTCTTTTTCATTTCCTTTTCATATGCTATGATAAGTTCATCAGCTTTTTTCTCTAATCTCTTCATTAACTCTTCTCTTCCAATAAGTTCAAGGGTGGTGTCTTTTGCTTCCTCATAATTCTCAAGAATTTTAGCTAAACGTTTGTTTGAGATGAAAAAATGTATGATGGCATCTGAAGTTACTTTATGAACTATTTGATGGCCTACTTTTATTCCCTCACTTGAAAGCAAAGCTAGGGCTGCATAAAACATTGAATAGTAAGAGGTTACAATCACCCAAATATATGACTCAAATTCATTTTCTATTTTCAAATCTTGTTTAATCTTGCTTTCATTAGAAACTTCAAAGATCAAATTTGCAGTACGAAGAGATCTTTCAGATTGCTCTATGAAAAATGTAACAAATCTCTTATGGCGGTCATCTTTGATTTTTAAAAGACCATCTGAAATATATTGTTTAACATTTCTGTTGGCTTCTTTGATTCTATCTTGATTGATCATGCAGTTTGTCCCACCATTGTGTAGAATGGTTCTGCTCCATATGGTATGTATCTTGCTTCTAGTGCTTCTTTTGCAACGTTAATTTTTTTTTCTTTAAGCATGTCTAGAAATTCTAAATGAGTTATGATAATATCGTGCAATGTTATTTTGCTAAGTGATTTTGCAGACTTTACAGCTGCCTCTATCGAATCTTCTAACTTCTTGTCAGGTATTATTATTAAAATATCCAAGTCAGAAGTTTTAGTTATAGTATTCTTTGCATATGAACCGAATATCGACAGTGTGAAATATGGAAGACTGGATTTCTTGATTATGTCGGATATTATGAGGTTAATTTCCCGATGTTTTTTGGCAAATTCATGCCAGCGAATTGATTCGATATAGGAAATTATCTGAGGCATTTTGAGATTTATTCTGGATAGTTTAAGATTAGCTTGCTTCTCTATAGTGATGATTTTCTCTTTGGCAAGTCTACTGACTACTGCATAGGTTAGTCTAGTTGTCTTTCCAGTATTCTCAGCTATCTTCAGAATTGTAAATTCTTTAGTTAAGTTGGTTGTAAGAAATTTTAATACGTCTATGGCCGTTGATGACAGTGTTAATGTCATATTTATCCCTTTTAGGATAAATACTTGTCCCTTTTAGGATAAATACTTGTCCCTTTTAGGATAAATCTCTTAGATGATGGATCATCAGTATCAGCTACCAACAGCTCGGCATAGTTAAAAAAAGTCAATTCATACTTTATGTGGTTTTATGATTTGATAGGGCACGCCCTAAATTATCTTGTCTCTTAAGGACTCGTGGATCGTACCACCAATCCCCTTTTGGATCATTCCAAACAAAACTAAATGGAAGCATATGGTGTTCTCTTTGCAGAATATCGATAATACTCCAAAAGACTTCAACGCGATATTGAAAGGGTTTACTATCTTTTTTTATAGGAAGAGGGAAATGACCGAAAACGAATTGAGATGGATTAAGATTCCATAATGCTGTTCCAGAATATAGGTCACCTAATCTTACTTTCAATGGTTTATCATCTTGATATGGAACTATTTTTAAGCGTATTTTTAGTGGTATGTCATTGCTTAAGGACTGTACTGTGCAGGAGGTATCTCCCAACTTTCTCGAAGCTAGTACTGGTGTTCCATTACGATCTGTTAAATGATGCATAAATTTGCTGATTTTAATATTAACGGGACGCAAATATTGGCGAGTATGTTTAGAATATATTTGCTCTCTTCGGGATTTAATTTCTGGGATTCTGTATTTAGAACCTTTTGGATGTTTAATATCATACTGTGTCAATTCACCATGGCAATCAAAACATAGTGGAATTAAATTATCAATATTAGTGTTAGATGGATTCTGATCTATGTGGTGAATCTCGATGTTGGTTTTACAAGGTTTTCCACAAAAACAGCAGTGACGAGCACACCATAAAAGTATCTTTATTCTAGCATCTTCTTTTAATGGTAGTCTACTTTTTTGCTTCAGTTTTTTACTTTTTGAGGCGATTTTTTTTCTTTGGCTTGTCAAATTTTTTTAATTCTCCTATAATTGTAAGTATTTTTTTATATTGCTGGAAACTTGGAATTGTATTGTATCTCCTTTTAGCGTATACTACAGAGCTAACTTTGTTAAAGATCTCATCAAGCGTTGACTTTAGTGGCATGTGTATAAAGGATCAATTGTATTAATGAATAAATGGCTATAATGCTTGCAAAGCCTCCAACTATAGAACTTTGTTCAAGAGTGTAACCTGAGAATGTGTTAATGAGGATACATATTATTGCAAAAGTGAATGTTATAACTAAGATTTGTTTTATGATTCTTGCTACTATTACGTAAGTTTCCTCAGACAGTAATTGGAATTGTCTAAATCTAGATAGAAATCTCTGAATTACAAATCCACCACTCAATCCGAAGATGATTGAGTAAATAACTCCACCAACAACACCCGTTTTGTATGCTATATAATTATTTGACGCAATCTCTGGTACAGGAAGTGATAATGGATAATAGTGAATCCCAATGCCTAACAATATGAGAGCAAAAAAAATGGATCCGTACGTCGTAGACGATAAGTATCCAGATTCAGCTGTCTTTTTAAGAATTTTTTTACCTTCTTTGTTTCGAGGAATATAGATGTTTAAATGAACTTGACGAGAATCAAGAGCCTCTTCTTTTACTAGTTCATCCAAAGCATCGTATAAACGATCTTCTTCAGCAGGGATAATTTGTTTCAATCCTGAGATGCTAAGAGTTTCAATTGTTGCTGACTTAGCCTCTAAACATTTGAAATAATGCAAAAGTTCGCTCTTTAATTCTTCTTTTGTCCTTATCAACTAATAGTCTACCGTAAAAATATGAGAAAAATGCTTCTTAATCTAATTTACCATTAGTTAAGATAGCACGAGTTACTAGATCATAGTGCGCGTGTTAACTAGTTAAGACATTCTTAGATGTTTTTTGGCGTGACTTGTTTCTATTGCACCAGCTGTTATGTTTCTTACTCCTGTATTGGATTGAATAGCTTCAATTGAGCCTTGAATGGCTAAAGCGTGCGCTACAATCTCTATTTACTTAAATAATTCATTGTGAGGACGCCAAAAATATCTATAGACGTAAAATATCTTTTGTTAATGGTCTAACTTGTTTTTTCAGTCTTTCTAATTTCACCTTTCCAATAAAATTAGATTTGACATGTTCATCAAAAACTGAAGCTCCGAATTTATAATATTGATCAATGAACAGGCGTATCCCTTCGTCTAGACCGTGCCTCTGAATCATTTTCAAAATGTATATCCCTTGAAAAACTGGTAGTTCTGTTGCTTCAGGCAATACAGTTTTTAATCGATTTAGTTGTTTCTTATATTCTGAGAGTTTTTCATCAAAAATAATCCGTAAGGTTCTGAAGTCTTTTTTTGCTAATCTTTCTAATTGTATAATCTCTTTTTTTGAGAGTTCTATTTCCAATCTTAATTTTGTGTCATTCCAGTATGTCTCTTTAATTGAATATAGAACATGTTTACCGTGTTTTCGTAATCGAGTTCTATTAAGAACTTTTTTCTTGACGAGATATTTGCAAGTATTGCTCAAGGTGTTCGGATGAAGTTTTGTAATATTAAATAACTGTGTCCATGACTTTGAGCCAGTACATTTGCAATCAACTCCACCTAAAAAATCATTTATTGTTGCGACTCTCTTGCCTTTTTTATTAAAAGAGGACTGTTGTTTCTCAAATTTGCCACATGAACATCGATGGATGGCATTAATCACTTTTTGCATCGACTTATAACTAGGCTTAGTGGGTCTACCTCTAGCGGGCAATCTTTTTCGCCTTAAACTACTAGAAAATTACCTTAAACATACTTGAAGATGTCGCGCTTAATAGAAGGAAGGAGAGATCCTACTTTGACTGGCGGTAACACATCTGAAACAACTATTGTAAATTGCTCCAGAGATCAGCCTGAACTCGTAGCTATTCCTAGATCCCTCTGGGTCGAGATATTAGAAGCCTTAAGATCTAATTCTAAAATGAGTAAAGATGTAATGAATCCGCGCGCGCGCTACGAATCATGTTCAACTTCTGGTCAAGACGAATCCCAAAGGAGATAAGGTAAAATATGGTTCAAATTCATAACATCCAAACTCATTCTGGTTTTAATAATCAACTAAAAGTCAAAGACAAGTTGACTTCACAATCACTACCAGTAATTCTTCGGTTCATAAAGGATAGTTATACACAACAACAAATCGCATCATTATTGGATGTATCTAAACAAGCTGTATCTAAACTAATGAAACGTTTAATCACTCATGAATATATTAGACTTGACGTCCGTACTAGTTGCAATATTTATGAGATTCTTCCTCGAGGTCAACTAATTCTCAGTGGAGGTCGTAAATTTTTTGAGGTTGGTATTGGTCGTTTGCATAATGTTCGGTATAAGTATCCTATATTGTCTGGTGAGATTTCTCGGGATGATTGGAAGAGGGTTGAGATGGTTAATTGGACTAAGGTTGTTGGTGATGTTTTTGGTTGTAGGGTTGAGTTTTCTGGGAGGTCTGTTATTATTTCTCCTGGTGTTTTTTTTGGATATAAGATAGCTGATTTATTGCCTAGGGCTAGAGAGGTTGCTGATAATATTGCGGAGCGAATTAAGTTTTGGTATAGTTTGGAGCTTGGTTTTCCGCAGTCTGTTGGTAAGCCTGAATGGGCTGTAGTTAATCCTTTGCCTTCGCTTTCTTTGTCTGGTGTTAATTTGAGGATGATAGACGGTTGGCTGGATGCTTCTAGAGGAATGTCTGAAATTGAATTTACCGATATGAATAAGGCTCAAAAATTCATGAACATGCCTGAAAAGCTGGACAAAATATATTCAGCTCTTTTAGAGCATCGTCGAAATACCGAAGTCAACCCTACGTCAACCAGAAGTCAAACATATAACAACCAGTTCTCTCCAGATAAGCAAATTTCTACAACCTCACAGCAGATAGAAACAACATGAAAAATAATGTCAAGGATGTACCATATATGAAGAGAGAAAGACCAGACGGAAATGGTCTAAGATTATGCAGAAAGATGCATACTTGGCACATTTGGATCAAACACCCTGGACAAATGAGTTAACACATAGAATAATGGTGTCCTAGAAATGTCTTCAAGAAAAAAGGATAGCCGTGCACCGAAGAATATCAGCAAGAGTAAATGGGGAGGACCAAGACCAAACAGCGGTGGTACCAGAGCTGGTTCCGGTAGACCTCAACGAAAACCACATCCTTGGCCAGATAATATTGATTTGACAAGTAGTATTGGACTAGATAGACTCCTCCGTCAAATGATTGAAAGTATTTGGCGTGAAAATGTTCTGGACGCCAGAACTGTCGGTGCATTGAATAATACTATACGGCTGCTTCTTGATCTACGTGGTTGGATGAATCCTAAGAGAGTTGGTATGGATGATCCTGTTGAAGGCTTATCTGATGAAGAGAGGCAGGCGAGAAGGATTGCAGCTTTAGAAAGATCATATGATGAGGGCTTGGAAGAGACGATTATTTCGATGGGAGGACATCCATCCAAGACTCAGAAGAAGTAGTTAGTGCCCGTAAAAAGTACTATGAAAATTTGAGGGCTTCAGTTGGCTATTATGATTATCTGTAATTTGCTCTTATCCCTTGAGAATTTATAGAACTTGAATTCTAAAGAGGCTGTTAACTTTTGGGTCACTGGACTGGAGAAAAAAATGCAGAACTTTACCAGTCTTTTATAGATTTGTTTTCATGTCCACTTTGCAGACATCAACCATTAACAATAAATGAAGCTTATTTCGATGACAGTAACAATGCAGTCTATAGTCTCTATTGTAAAAAATGTACAGGTATAATCGAATATTTCGTAGGTGATCCAAACGAAAACATCAAAACAACCAGGAAAATGTTATCGAATGCAAGAAGACTCGCTTTAAAATCATTAAATCCAATTAAAGATGTTAGAAAAAAATATGATTAGATGAAACTAAAAGCGTACGCCTCCAAAAGAATACAATTTGAGAAAGAATATTTGTCCGAATTTGATACTGAAGAACCGATAAAACCTAAGAAATCTAAGAAAACAAGGTAATAAGTGGGAATACGGCTAACGATTTTACATATAAAAAGTGGGAATTTGTGGGAATATATAACCATCATAATATTCCTTTAGTGATCTGACCGTTATAGATTAAAATGAAGATCTAACTCAATGATTTTATTTATCGGTGCAATCTATTTTTTTAATTATGAAGAACAGAAAAAATAGAAGAAGTAATTCTACAATTTCTAAAAGAAAATTCAATTGAAATTCATGAAAGAGTTCTTCTCTATACTAAACATGCATTTTCAAAAAGGGCGATATTCTCTGACCGCAATAAACCAATCTTCTCCAAGAGATTGGCAGGACCTCCAGAAGCAGGTCAAAAAGATATTTGAAGAATGTGGTCTTAAGGCAGAAATCGTGAAAGAGATTCGAACTGTTCGCGGTAGCGTAAAAGTGGATGTGTACGCTATAGATTCTAGTAACCAACCTTCAATAACATATCTCTGTGAATGTAAATATTGGAAGTCCTCTGTTCCAAAGTCGGTAGTCCATGCTTTCCGAACTGTGGTTGGAGATTACGGTGCCAATTGGGGATTTATTATATCTTCAAAAGGATTCCAATCGGGGGCGTTTGAAGCTGCTTCAAAAAGTAACATTCAACTTTTGACCTGGTCCCAATTTCAGGACTTATTCGTGGAACGTTGGATTGAGAAATATATGATACCTCAAATACAAAAGGAAACAACAGCTTTGATTGAATACACTGAACCTATAAATTCTCGCATTTTTCGTAAAGCAGATCAGCTTGATGATAAATCATTACAGTGTTTCCATAAGCTTCGCAACAACTACGCAGACTTAGCGTTCTTGGCTCTTTTGATTAATACTTCTGAATTTAGATTATTCAAATTCAGATCTGCTAATCTGCCTCTAAGGAAAACTCTAAGTAAAAACGAATTAAGTAAAACATCTATACCTAGCGAGATATTGGACGCTACCTGCCTGCGTGAAGTTACTGATTGCATTATTAAACATACTCGTAAAGGTGTAGCAGCTTTCGATCAATTATTCGGAGGGCGTGCTTAGGCGTTTATTTCTACTTTTTGCTAAGCAGAATACAAATCAGGCTAATATATATGAGAGCCTAATGAGAATGGATACAATTTTCAAACGATAAACCAGATTTTTTATTAGCTGACGCATATGGAATTAATCTAAGGGAACATAATTATGCTTTTTTTAGAATTGGCAACAACTCTATTAAATTACTTTGTACAACAAAGCGTATCTCATGGATTGATGTTTTTTTCAGGAATCCTAGCATTTGTAACCTTCTTTTCATCTCTTAGAAAGAAAAATCTGGATTCAAATTCAAAAAAATTGACTGCTATGATCGTATGTTGTATACTTTTAGCATTTTCAACTTATGCATTAGGTAGAATTCTTGTTTATGGAATTCACTCTTATTCCGCTATCTCACTTCCAGAGAATGTAACTATCAATCTTAATAATCAATATTATAATCGAAGCAATGCGCCAGACCTTCACGTCTATAATCAACTTGTACGTGTTCATTCTCTGAATCGACCAAAAGGAGATTTTTATCAGCTAATTCTCATGATTTTTGGTCATGAAGAACAATATAGATTAAGTCAATCACTAGGGATTCATTGGAGCTTAGTCTTAAGTTTAGGGATTGGAGGCATTATATCTTCGCTATTACTTTTAGGATCAGACTTTCTCAATTGGAGACAGTCATTTGTGGCTATTGGAGGCATATTTCTTGTAACTGGATTAATAGGCATTTCTTCTGAAGCATTAAAACATCAACAAGAATTTGTTCTTTTAGTGCTATTTGGTATAATAATGTCCATTATTGGATTATTCAAATTTATGAAGGACGCACACCATAATCTTGAAAGGAAGAATGGCTACATGGGATTGTTACAGAGATTAATATCCAACTCTCGATCTATTGTGAGAATGATTACTGATAATGCCCGCATCAAATTTCTATTCAATCTCATTTATTTCTTTATTCTGATACCACTTACATCAATTATGATTTATGGCGTATTTGTTAATCAACAGTTTGTGCAAGCAATAATTAGAGATAATGCATTGAATCTTTTGAATGCTATCATCAATATAGATGGTATTTTACTTGGTTTTATGGCAATAATTTATGCAGGTATTCTACAGTCTATACAATCTCAAGCAAACATTTGGAATATGAAACAGTTAGACAGAATTTCAGGTGTTAAAGAAGAATGTGATAAGGCCTTAAATGTACTTGATAATTATCGACGAAATATATTTTTGCTATTGATTGGAATAATTGGTTCTCTATTGTTCTCTATTTTGTATACATTTTTTTTAATAGCGAATGTTGGAGAAAATCTTCAAAGCTCCTGGCTTTTCTTTTCCATCATACCAATCATACTTTCTATGTTTCTCTTTCTTTCAGTTGTAGATTATTATCCAGTAAAAGTTCAAACTTAACAGAGCACCCACACATTAAATTGAGAGTTCGCTTAGCGAGCTCTAATCGAGATTGAGGCAAATAACGATGATAAATAAAGACTTGGAGCAAATAAAGCGCGCGCGCTGAATTACTGCCAAAAAGACCTATCTTTGTCAGAGGATATATCACCATAAGTGAAAACGAAAAATATCAAATATTTTTGACGGATGGAAAACGTATTGTATCTTTTCCAGATGAACCATTTAACTTTCCTATATGGGAAAAATTGAGGAAAGCTCAAAATATTAGAAGGAAAGAATGTATACCACCTATGACTTTTTGAATCTTTCATTGGACTACAGTAATCTGCCTCCACAACTTTCCAGTCTTAAATTAAGTTTATTTTTCAGTCCTTCTTTGGAGGTGTTTCATTTAATTTGAATGGTTTAATATAGCCTCAACAGCTGAGATGGGAAGTTTACATAAGCTTCTTTAACGGTTCTGATAACTCTAGATTAAGTCTAGTCAGCGATAACTATCAAGATATGTTTCAAATATGTTCTATATAATAATCTATTCTATGAGAAAACTTCTATCAATAGTTTGTGCGGTGCTTCTGCTTCTCATTGTATTTCTGTCAGCATATGGAGGATTTGTTGCTTTACCTGAATATTGGACAGGATTAGCGGTTGGATTAACATTGATTGCTATAGGGGGCCTTTCTTGGGGATGGAAACCTGAGATAGAGCGATGGTTAAAGGAAAGACACATCGAAGAACCACAAATACGTCTAATTCAACATGATTTCATAAACACTACACGTCCGTTTGTGAAGTTTGATTTTGAAATCATAGCAGGTCAATTGCCAATAGAGGCATTAGAGGTTCAAGTAGCATATGGTTATCCAAATCCTTTGAGGTGGGTAAACCTTGATTTACGAGAATACAGTTTCACGGAAGCTGAGACTGGAAAGAAAGATGAACCCGTACAAAGAATGTCTCTCTTAAGGAATGACGTAAAAAAATTTACTTTTGTTACTGCATGGTGTAAGGATAAGAAAGCAAGAATTCAAGCCACTATGAGAACAATAGATTCTGATTCAACATTACCAGCTAATTTTAAAAAGATTTCATATCTGCCTTGGTTACGGTTCTATGTTAGATTCATCGGATTGCAGAAAGTAATTCAAAAAGAATACTTGATTGATTATAACGAGCCACCTTGGGGCCTATCTAGAACACCTATAAGGTTAGTGGAAGTTGATTCTGATCGTGGTCAGGAATTGATAGCTAATGAGAAAAAAGAGTATGGTTAGTTAGTTCCTTTAGAATTTAGCAAATTTTAAAATCCTTAGGCTAAGGCCATTTAGCCTTGAAATTTTGGATATGATACGAAGCTATTAATTTGATGCGTCTTCAAAAACTGGATCTGTCCTATATACGTCTGCTACTTCTGGGATGCTTCTTATTTGAAAATTCTGCCAGTTGATCTTCTCCGCTGTGGTTCTTGTAAGTTCTATCTTCATTGTAAATACAGTTTGCTCATGACCGTATATATCTGTGATCGGTAGATCAGCGGCTATGAAGATAGTTTCGAGATCATCTTTGTATTGACTTGTATATAGTTTTTTGAATACGTTATTGAAATCTGTCCAGATGCCATATTTTGTTGATTCAGCATCAGATGCGAGGGATGCGTTGTATCGGATGTTTACACGATATTTCGCTGTATAATAGTCAGGGACAATATTAATTCTTGATTGATGTTCCAAACCCTGCTTAATGTCTCTCTCAGTCTTTTCAACAGAAAACGGTCTAGCAATCGGTAAAGACTCAATATTTGTAGGTTCGCTTAATCGTATCCAATCTGGACCCCACTCTCCTGCGTCATGAAATGTTATTCGAGTTTCATCTGATCCATCAGAATTCATAATATAGATCTCGGAATTGCCATCTCGGTTACTGACAAATGCTATTTTATTTCCGTCTGGAGACCATGCAGGTTCCGAATCTTGAGCATCATTATCCGTCAGTTTTCTAATTTCTGAGCCATCAGCTTTTATAACATATATTTCGTTGTCGCCATCCAGATTGCTTGTAAATGTGATATGTTGACCGTCAGGTGACCAGTCTGGGTCAGAATCGCTGGCTCCTAAATTGTCAATCAATTGAGTCTGATTCGAACCATCAGAAGTCATTACATATAATGAAGAGTCATTTAACCGATCCCTGGAAAATACTATTCTTTTGGCGTCGGGGGACCAAGAAGGATTCCGATCATCAACAGAATTGTTAGTCAATTGAATTTTATTTGTACTATCTATATTCATAATGAATATTTCAGACGACTCGTTCTCAGTGTTTCTAGTGTATGCGATTTTTAATCCATCTGGTGACCATGCTGGACTCCAATATGTTGACGTCTTATTGTCAGAGGTCAATAGAATTTGATCTGAGCCATTGAAATTCATGATCCAAATTCCCCAGTCTGTATTGTTATCTCTCATAAATGCTATTTTTGCGCCACCTGGTGAACAACTTGGTGAAGATTCAAAAAATGCATCATTAGTTAAACGAATCCATTGTGAACCGTAAATATCCATAGCATAAATTTCATAATCTTGGTAACCATAGCCGTGATAGAACACTATCTTGTCAATAGATCCTAATGACTGTGCAGTATTTGTCGCAGTAGTAGTTGTGATATGTTCAGGTATGGTTGGCGGGGTTTGTGAAAATGTTTCTTCTTCCATTGGAGCGTTGGATGAAAGTGAAATCAGAAAAATTATTATTATGAGAGCTCCCAGGAGCCACCAGCGTTTCTTATGTTTTTTTGAATTTGATTTTTTAATAATTTTCGTTTTGTCGCCTATTCCACATTGTCTATCAATTTCTTTTTTTAGCTTTTCTATTCTCTCTTTGTAGTCTTGTTTGAGAGTGTTGTATTCTTGGACTGTGATTTTTCTATCTTCTAGGAGACTTGTTATGGTATCAAGTTTTTTCTCTACTTCATTTCTTTTATTGATTAGGTCAGCAACTATTTTCCCTCTTTCAACAGTGTTTACACTCATGACTCTACACTTTTCCATGTACAGTCGCTAGTTTTGCTATTCGGATTAGCTGTAATGCTCTGATTAATTTACAATCATGAATATTGAATAACACAGCTTCGCTGTCTTTAAGCCGTCTGCTGTTCCTGCCAAAATGTTGGCAAGTATTTATTTGACTGAAAATAATGCTATGATTGATCATATGCTTGACCATAGCTATGACAAGTATTTAAAATCTATCATAGGAATCATTCATCAGAGGGGCAAGAAGTTACAATGACTGACACCAATATTGATCAAAGAATTCTTGAATATCTTAGTAAACAGGATTGGCCTGTAACAACTGAAATGGTAGCAAATGAACTAAAAATTTCATGGAATACAGCACAACTACACCTCTACAAACTAGTCTCTCATAGACTCGTTAAAGGTAAACGTGTAGGAAGACAGAATCAATGGATGACAACGGAAAAGATAAGGGGAAAAAGCTCTAAATAGGAAACTGAATCTTTTCTTAAGATTTTGTATAGTGATTCTTTGGAGATGGGTAAACATATTCTTGAACTAACACAGAAGCAGTCTAAAGAACTTGGAATTAGTAAAAGTACTTTGAATTATCTACGTAAGAATGCAAGGAAAAATAAACAGTTTAGATTCTGAAAAAGTAACAGCTAGATTGAAAATTTAACTAGCTTATCAGGAGAATGATTTTGGACATCTCTGTTATGGAACTTTTGAAACTAAATGAAGGTGTTATTTATAGCTCCATAATACAGAATCTTAAACCATATCCGATTTTAAAAACAATTTATGACACTAACACAATTAAAAAAATTATTAATAATAGATTCAGAATTGGTAGGACCCTCCTTTTTTATCTTGCAGTCAATAATGAATATACACGAAATTTTTGGAATAATGTTTCTAATTGGATTTGTATACTACGTCAAGAAGATAGTATTGAAAAATTTAGTTCTAAACTTATTGATCCTAAGGAATTCTTAAACTCAATGACTGAATTAGAATTTGCGGGTCGTTATAAAGAGAAAGGATATAGTGTTGAATTAGAACCAAAAATTCTAGATTCAAGCAAGATTGGAGATTTCAGACTTCTTAATCCTCCAATATTTTTTGAAATAAAAAACATCTCTTTAGATCAATTTGATTTTCAGAAAAAAATGAGTGATCTTCTAACAGATACTTTCTACAAAATAGAAGAGCCATATGTAATTGATATACATTTTACTGAATTACTCAGAGAAAAACATCTAGGTAGATTGAAAAAGCAAATCCTTAGAGAATTAGAAAAATGTTCATCGATTAATTTGCCATATAAATTTGACGTGGTATTACAGAATGAGATGGTTGCAAATATTGAAGTTATAGAAAAATCAACATATGATTTTGGATATTATAATGCAATATATCACCCATTAATTGGCTCCCATACAAAAGAATTCCAAGCAGTCAGAGGAAAAATCAAGAATGCTTTAAAACAGCTTCCAGCTGAGTCTCCAGGTGTCATAATATTAGAAACAAACGACAGAATAATATCTGATTTTATGATAAATAATGCAATTTATGGCAATGAGACTGTATCATTTTCTAAAAACGATAAAGAATCTATCATTTGTTTTAGAGATAAAAACAGAATTTTCAGACCTGAAATGAATGCTCGTTTGAGCATAATTCTTAGTATTAGACGTCATTTTGGAGATTTCAATTATCAAATTATGGTACATTATAATCCTTATGCAAAATACAAATTTGATTTAGAACAATTAAAACAATTATTTGAATTTGATGGATTAAATTCTTACTTGTTTAAACCTTGAACTAAAATTAATATCTGTGTGAAATGAAAAGATGAAACCAAGGAACCAGATGGATCTTAAATCAGAATTTAGCAACCATTACAATGTTGCATTAATTATCTTTTTAATACTATTTTCTTCAATATCCACATCTAACTTGAATATTAATAACATGCAACTTGAATCAGAATCAACCTATGGCATCAAATACAATCATAGTTTAGGTGAAGTGATCAATAAGATCACTAAAGCTAAAGAAAATACAGTGCTATTTATTAATACAGGAAATGAATTAGATAACAAAGCAATAGGATACATTTATGGAAATTGCTCAAATAATCAAATTGAGATTTATTATAATAATTCAGCATATATTCACAATAATCAGAGGCCAATGCTGGATGAAAATCCAGACATTGAGATAATAGTTTTAGTTGGTGGACCTTTTGCCAATCCTGTAGTGCAGCATTTTGATAAATCAGACTATTCTTGGATAAGTTATAATTCAAATATGACCTACCATTTATTTAAAGAAAGAAAATCTGAAATTTATCCAGTTAAAAAAGAAACTTATGGAGATATTACAGACTATTTTGTTCTACAAACTTATGAGGTCAAAGGAGTAACAATCATATCAGTATGGGGTATAACAGCATCAGGCACAGTTGCTGGTGCTCAATATTTACTTGATACATTTAGAACAGATTTAAACAGACTTTCTTATTTTTGGAGAATCTATTATTGGTCAGATTTGAATGACGATAAATATCCTGATGATAAAGAGATTAAAACACACAAAAGTTCTAGTTCTGTAACTATTGAAATCTCTGATCAAAAAAATTCTTGGGAAAAACTGTATGACTATATTGTAGCTATTGATCCACTGCTTTCAGTAATTGCAATTATGGGTGGAATTTTATTTTATTTTTATAGGAGACATCTAAAAAAGAAAAAAGAAATATCTGATATTTTTTACAAACCTTTAAAACATGAAGTTAATAAAATCCTTGATGGTGTGAAGCATTCTGATAAAGTTCAACTGAATAGTTATAACAATGTCATAAAAACTAATGACTCAATATTAATGAAAATATCTGATTCATTTAAAACTGATTTGAAACAATTACTTGATAGAGTCTCTATCTATAACAACTCATTAGATAATGTACGTTCCATATGTGTATTAAAAATAAAAAATGCATTGAAGATAAGAAATACAAGATTATATACTAAATTTGTAAATGTTGATAGACTCTCTGAAAACTTAGTACGTTTTGTTTTAAACAAAAATTATGTTAATTCAGTAATAATAGATGAATTGAAAGAAATTCTAAAAAATTTACCAGAGAAAGAAAAATTTGAGACTACAAATTGGAAAGAATATGTAGACTACTGGATTAAATTTTGTGAAGAACATGTAAAAGAACTTATTGAATTACAAGAATTAAGGACTGAAATTAATGCTATTGGAGACAGAATTCTAAAACAATTAAATAAAAAAATAATTGATTAAGATAAGATTTTTGAGAGAGAGAGACTTAGCTAGTGAGCACACATTATTCCTTTTTAATCGTTACACGAATGATAAAGACATCATTCAAGTTGAGATCTTTAAGCGATAGTAATTTGCTTTTCATTTTTAACAATTCTTCATTAGACCAACTTGCAACGATGGGTTTTAGTTCGTTTTGTCCAAAACTTTTGCATAGACAAAATACTCTTTATCTGCGATAGTATGATTTGTAGGTTTTAGATTGAAAGTGCGCGCTTATAGACAGAATAGCATATTTGTATGTCTTTTTAGAATCTAGGCAATTAATGAGACTTAAGATAGACTTCAGCAATATTGTTCTAACATATTTAATGAAAATTATGATTCTTGGGTAGGTATAGGTCTATTGATTCCTGATAATATAAATAAAGATTACATTTTGAAGGCGATTGATGAGATCAAGAAGGCTAATGCCATTCCGTCAGGTAGAGAATCGACCAAATATGATTTAGTTTTTGAGGAGAATCGGTATCCTCCTAAATATGTTGTTTCTTTAGCTAACAAATATGCTAATGGTGAAGAGCTTGATAGCTCAACTTTCAGTGGTGGAGACGAAACTAATGGCTTTCTTCGAGATCGCGGTTTTGAAATAGTCAATAAAAAAGGTGATAGTTACTGGATTTTTTCTGTAGTTCAAGATAATTGGAGAATAGCTAGAGCTGAAAAAATATGGGCTGTCGATAAGCCAAGTGTAAAAGAGAAGGTTGAAGATGGAGATTACATTGTTCTGTATGTTAAAGATCAAGGCTTCACGTGTATAATGCGTATTATCGGTGAATGGTATAATGCAAAGGAGCCAATATGGGAAGATGAAAAAAGGGAAGGTCAAATAAAATATCCCTACCAAGTGAAGACAGAACTTGTTCTTGAAGGCTGGGCCAAACTACAGGATGTTGTTGATGACCTCTCCTTTATGGAAAACAAGGCTAAAAGAGGTATCTATCTTAGAGGGACTCCTGCAAATATGGGTAGGCCTATCAAAGATTCAGACTACAAGATTCTCTATGATGAAATGATAAGAAATCCATTACCAGGAAGCTTAGTAGCTTGGTTAAATGAATACAGTGGAAAACCAACAGCTATAGAAAATTATTTTATTCTAAGAATTGGTGGTGGAGAATATGAAGACATTCCAGAACAAAAATACCATTTTAAAGAAGGTATACCAGGATCAGTACAACTGAGGAATGGTGCAAATAATTCTAAATTCATCTATTACCAAGATGACAATTTTATTGCTACTGGTGTAATCGGAGATATAAAATCAGAAAAAAGGAATGATGAAGAACACTACTTTGCTGAAGTGAAAGATTACGGTCAAATTAAATCATTACCTTTCGAGTCAGTAAGAGGAAAACTGACTTTCGATTCAGTGGGACAAGCAGGCATAAGAAAGATTTCTCAACAAGACTATAATACAATATTATCTATGGCAGGCGTCTTAGAACCAGTAATGTCATGGTCAGATTTACTCAATCAAGATCTATCTCAATTGATCGAAGACATTCTGAATTATCAGGGCAAAACTTTAGCGATTGATCAAAACATTGTGAAACGTATACTTACACACATGGCTCTTGGGAAACACATAATCCTGGTTGGACCACCAGGTACTGGAAAAACTGATCTTGCTAGGAGAATTTTGCGTCTAGCAGGAATGAGCGTTGTTGAAAACGATAATCCAGTTGAAGCAGTAGCATCCTATGAATGGGGCAGATACGAAGTCATCGGAGGAAAAACAATAAACACTAAGGAAGAAGATTTTCATAAAGGATGCGTACTACAAGCAATATCTGAACAAAGATTACTTCTAATTGACGAGTTTAACAGAGCAGATATGAACAGAGCCTTTGGAGAAATGTTTCTAGCATTAGATCATAATGAAATTCCACTCAGACATGATGAGAACCCATCATGGCTAAACGAGAAAGAAAAACAAGAAGGCGTAATCAATATCCCGTCATGGTTCCGAATGATATGCACATTAAATGATTACGATAAGAGCCTACTTAGCGAAATGTCATATGGACTTCTAAGAAGATTCGCATTTATAGAAGTACCAAATCCAAAAATTGAAGACGAAAAAAGAATCGCTATAGAAAGAGCTCAAAAACGTTTGAAAGATAGAGGAGCAAATATTGCAGAAATAGATGAAGTAAAAGACGTTGTAGATTCATATTTCTCATTTATCAAAGATGTAAGAGAACGCAGAAAGATAGGTGTTGCAACATCAATAGACATCTTAACATACCTATTTCTAAAAAGCGGAAAAGAAGACAATCCTAAAAAACGATTAGGAGACGCATTAGCTGACTATCTTCTTCCACAACTCGATAGATTAGATATTGATACCATTACCCAGGTCAAGAAAGCATTAGATACACAATTTACAAAGGATAAAGAATTTGAGAGATTTAGAAATGGCGTAGATGATATGCTAAACCGCCTTCGTGGACTAGAGAGTATTTTCACAGGAAGACAATAATTGTCAGAGCAAGAATACTTTACATCTAAAGTAGAATTTACGGAAAAGCAGAAGGAGTTAATGATTACTGAGATTGGAGAGATACTTGCAAAACTTCAGAAAAACGGAGTAATTGACTATTCCAAAACACATGAGGTACATCTACTTTACAAGGATGATGCTAAAATCCAATTCGAACGTACAGAATTACTTGAAGTGAAACGTTTTATTTCTTTGTTTAAAACAACGTCTCGGGCCTTAGTATATTTAATGGATAATCCTCATAGTCTCACTGAACATCAAAATGTTGTTAGAACAGATAGAATAATGGGTGCAATCTCGATTCCACAGACGATGAAGCTTCAAACTAAAGGAAATGATGGAGTAGTTTGTGTTGAGATTAAAAAGAATATGAATACTCCTGCAAATAGACTATTATGTAATACCTTGCTTGCAGCATCTATTTTTTGCGATCGATATATGCTATCAGAAGGAAAATTGTTCTCTGAACCCGAAAAACAACTCGATAAATCTACAATGAATGACATCAAAGAGATAAGATTACTGTTATCACAATTATTGTCTACAAAATTTACTCGTGAAATTCTTCAACAAACTGTAAATTCGATCGAAGAAATTGACAAAGACTTAGATTCATTAAAAAATCTTGCAATCCAGAATAGACTACCTACATCTTTCTTATCGTTGATACAATTCTTTCAAAGATGGAAATATTTTCTCTGGGTTGCTTCGACTAAAAATAGAACAAGCTCTGAAATAGATGAATTTCTTAAACATCTTTTAGGTTATCACTTTTTTGAACTAAATGATGAGAGTCGACTTTATGAATCATGGATTTGTTTCAAAATATTAGAGGGGATTGCTGAAAACTTCGATCGGATTATGTTTGAACGTCGAAGTCGTAATGGAATATTATTCAAAGATAAGAAGGGTAGAATTAGTGTGGTCTACCAAAGGAGATTTAAAACCGGGTGGAAACCCAAGACAAATGATGAACTTGAAGATAAGCCAGATATAACTGTCGAATTAGATGGAAAAGTAATGCTGGTAATAGATGCGAAGAACAGTCCATGTAAGGGATATACCTATAGAAGAGATATGTCTGAATATCTGAATATTAGTGATGGAAAAAAAGGTATTCTCATCCACTCAAGTTGGGCAGATAATAAAATTATTCCAGAGCCAGTTACGAGAGGTGAAAAAAAGATATTATGGACGTGTTTTGTTCCAGGAGAAGAGATTGAAAACAAGCGTATTATAAAATCTATAATTAGTGAGGTTAAATTATGAATAGCGCCCGCTCAATACTGTAATAAATGTGGTAAAAATTTGGTTTGATATGATAAAAAAATGTTCAATGAGAAATAGCATTTGTCTGAAAAAAAAGCAACAAAAGACGAACTACTTCGATATGCTATAAAAGCTCTTGATCAAGGAGATACAGATCTCGCGAAGAAATTCATGGATGAGGCCGAAGCAGTTCCTCAGACTATTAACGAGATTCATGAACCGCCAAGTAAACAATATCGTTCTTGTCAATACTGTGGTGTATCAATGCCTGCAAATGTTCCTTTCTGTAAAAAATGTGGTAAGCGTCAAGTCTACACGTGAATAAATTGTATGTTTATCACCATTTGCGAATTGTATTATATTTTATTCTATGGTGACTCATTTTGCCTATAGAAGATGGTGAAACGAATAAAGGGTATAAAAAGAGTCTTGCCATAACGGTTTCATCTACTCTATTTGTTTTTCATGGCTTGCTACATCTAATGTTTCCATTGTTCCTTTTACTTAGGGTATTCAGTCCTCCTGAAGGTGATGGACTTACTCATGCTTGGGTTCTGTCGATAATGTTTTCTAGGATGTTCACCTTTGAAGGCGTGGTCTCTATTCTATTTAGTATATCGCATATTGTTATTGGAGTACTCTTGTGGAATCATGAAAAAATTGGTGGTTACTTTGGGATCTTACTTGGTTTCACTACTGCTCTATTAACAATTTTATTCATGTTCAATCCGCAGGATATAATATTATTTGGCATCTCATTATTTAGTGTGTCATTAATAATTCTAGGATGGGAGCATTTGGAATGAAAAAAGTCCTCAGTAAAGAAATATCTATTCTTGCTGTGTTATAGGAGAGATCTTTTTGGATTTTAGACTTATTATGACTATGTTTTTTTTATCATTATTTGTTTGGTTTTACTCTGATATTGAGGAGGGTGGACTACCTAACCTTAGTCCACGAATATACGCTCTTGCAGTAATTATTCTTGTTGGCATCACAACGTGGTATTGGAGAAGCGAAAAAAAACATCAGGAGATGATTATCAAACAAAGAGAAATTAACAAATCTAAGAAGACGACTAAGCAACTACACGAATATTGCTACTACTGCGGTGCATCAATGCCACATGGTGCAGCTTTTTGTAAGAATTGTAGAAAATCACAGAAGTTAGACTAATCAAATTGTCGAATTTAATTTTATTGTACATTCGTCAATTTAAGAACAATAAAGAAATGTATTTGAGTGCACACTAGTGAAATAAAATATCGGAAATGAAGAAACGTTACCGACTCTAACCAGCACGTTGTTCAGCTATCCGAACTCTTAGTTGTTTGTCATTGACACTTATATCGAGTCTCTCAACAAAAGTCTCAGTTGCACCACTTCTAATGTAATATTCTCTTCTAAGCAGTAAACCTGAGGCATCGGAATAGTATTCTATTGTCACATATCCCGAACCCCCATCATTACGAAGGGTCAGTGTCGAAGTGGCATATACGTTAAGACCATCAAGATGAGTTTCAGTATCCAATGCCACCTTTCTCACACTAGGTGGATTATACACGATTTCTTCAACCTTCTCTGCAACCTGTGATCCAGTGGGAGAAATTCTTGGATTAGAAATTAAGACGAATCCAATGATTATTATTATAATAAAAAATATTGCAATGGCTGCTCCACTTCCGGAACCACCTGACTTTTGCTCAACTGGAGGAGGAGGCTGAATTTGTTGAGTTTGAACTGTTGGGTGTTCATATCGGACATGGTTAGTTGAAGTTGGGGTTGTTTCATCAATTGTCTCTATTGCATCCATGAATTTTTTTGCTAGTTCTTTATCCCCAGCATCAAGCGCTTTCATTGCACTTTTTAGAAGTTCTTCTTTTGTGGGCAATTGGTTTACCCAAAGTAATCATAATTATTAAAACAGAAGGATAAGTTTTACCGATTTACAGTTCAAATTAGAAAAATTGGTAATTACAGCCATCGGACTATGAAGCTTAAGCGCAAGCGTCGTATCAACTATGGATCACTATGTTGTCACTTTTAGATAGGATCCAAAGTATCACAATATTCAAGGCGTATTTTTAATCAATCACTCCTTGAGGGAATTATGAATTTCCATGCATATTTATTGATTCTAATTTAGGAAGTGCTTTATGAATGGAGTATTGCATAGATTGTGGTGGCAAACTTACCTCGAATGCAAAATTCTGTCATAAATGCGGATCTTCTACCTTAATATGTTCAAACACTGAACAAACTCACATTACCAGTTCTAAATTAGCGATTACAACTCTACAGAAAAAAGACAAAGGCGTAATGTTAGAGGATCATATAGGAAAGATCTTTTCGGATTGGGCTTTCCAGGTTCAAAAAAGGATAACTCTTGTCGACGATGCAGGAGCAACGCATGAAATAGATGTATTCGCATCGAAAGAGGAACCCTTTGGAAAAGTAATGGTTGCGATCGAATGTAAAAACGTCTCATCAAAAATAGGAATTGAAGATTTAAGAAATTTTCAAGTAAAACTGACTCGACTAAAAATCTCCAAAGGTATTTTCGTCTCAACAGGTGGCTTCACAACAGGAGCAAAAGAATTTGCAAAAAGTGCAGGAATAGAACTCTGGGACGACGCAAAAGTCTGGAAGAAATCAAAGAAATCAAAAACAACACAGATGATAGACAACGCTGTTCATCCAAAAATCCAAGATCCTATGAAAATTCATCTACCAACTATCCATAATGCAATAAAATATCTAAAAATAAACCTGGAAAAAACTCACCTAATTTACAGACCAATTCACATCTTTGAGTACTCCTGCTCCAGCCAAAAGTCTGCTAAAGGATCAAGCTATGATATAACCAGCAGAGGAATAGTTGCTATGAATGATTCCACATTAAGATTGGTGGAATCCACTACTGAATCAGGAATCAATCCATCAGTTGATAACATTTGTTCAGTACTTAACGATTGGCAAAAAAATAAACTTGAAACACTTCAAATCAATGATAATAATATTATTGAAGAAACTAGACTTGCTCCAAGAACTGCGAAAAAAGAAGTTAAGAAAAGACTAGCAGAATGTATCGAGTGCAAAATAGAAGTTGTAGAAGCAAGAAGAACAGCGCGAGTCGGCCGTATACCTTACAATTACGATGTTAAGGGAACAAGAGTACTGAAGCCTAGACAAAGAGACATCGAAATAATAGACCAATCACGTGTCTACTATCCGTTTTGGTCGGTAAACTACTCTTATCTAGGACGCGAAATCAAACGAGTAATCGATGCTGTTACCGGCAATATTTTAGAAGATACACGATTGATTTGTGAGAAATGTAACTGGCAAGTATCTGCTTTCTGTTTGAAATGTGGAGCGCCACTCTGTAAAAAACATTTAACCACCTGCACAATCTGCAAAAAGATATTTTGTTCAAGAGAAAACTGCACAACGAAAATTGGACGTATACTAAAAAAAACATACTGTACATCCTGTTTAGAAAAAGAAAGAAGCGAATCATAGAAGGAATCTAAAGATGACAGTTTGTGCTTCATGTCGAAGTGCTATTGCATTAAAAGAGGGGAGTAAGCGCGCGCGCTTAAAATCATTAACTCCAATTATAGATGTTAGAAAAAAACATAATAAAAAATGAAACTAAGCACACGCCTAGCGCGCGCTTATAATCAGTGCAGCTGCAATTAGGATTACGTATAATGCCCACAATATCATCAGATTATCTGTATCAACCTTCACATTGGGAATTATATTCATAAGAAAATTAGGAGTCTCATAGTACAGCCCCTTCATTGATTTGACGAAAATAGTATAATATTGAAATTCTCCTATGGCGAAGATGCCTCGAATCTTTTCATGTTCAAGTTCATCTTGAGAAAGAATATTGCTCAATAAAATTCACATTGAATGATTAGTATCTAATTATTTTAGATTAGGTGAAGTAAAGATTGTTTAATTATTTAGCTTGCGCTAATGTTTTGAGAACATTTTATTGATTTATTTTTTTTGGCGAATTGTTACACTTCCAAGATTAATTTTTATTGCATAGGCTTTAAACAAAATAAATAGAAATACTGCAATAGCTATAATAAAAAGTACAATATGAGGTAACCAAAATCTTAAGGTTTTTTCTGATACTTTCAAAGAAATCTTACAATCGAGATTTTGTTGATGATCTATTCCTCTCCAATCCTTGAAAAGTATAGCAAGTATTAGTGTACGTTCTCCTCCATAGATGTCTGTAATGGAGCTTGATAGTTTAAAAGTTGCATTTTGATTTTCAGACGGTCCAATTTCTCCCAACGATGTCCGTGTTGAATTTTCTGCAGCAAATCGGGCAAGTGAAATCAATTCAATTTGAACATCATAAGCTTTATCGTTACCGTTGTTTGTAATCTTGTATTCTAGGTTAAATGATTCATTAGTTAAAACTGCTCTAGGGGTGTATTCAATATCAAACGATATTTTAACAACTTCTATAGGGATCTTTCGAGAATCTTCCTTTGATTCACCTCCCAGAACTGCATTCCAGTAGACATCTAATTCCAGCTCGGGGATTTCTTGTGCACTCAACCTTACATCGTTAATTGTTAGGTTAATTGTAACTGGATTTGGAAAGGCTATTATTGGGCCACTTTGTGATGCACCAAGCTCCGCACCATCATTTTTTAATACGGTCCTAATAATCCCCCCTGATTCTGAAGTCGATATGCTAATTTTAATGGAAAAAGGTTCCATGTCATAGACTTTGTCAGGTGATATTATTTCCAGGATGGTTACTTTAGGAGCTGAAGCTATTACTTGTACAGGAAATATGCACATAAAAAATATTAGAATAAGGAATATTTTCTTTTTCATCTTCGCATTTCCTGGAAAGTTTAATCCTTATATTTTTTGTAAAAAAATGTGCACTTGTTTTTTGATTGATTAATTGAATGATGTTCAAGAAAAGTGATCACGATTAACTCTTTTCTAAGTATTTTACAAATGAGTTCATGATTCATGTAAGTTATTTTAATTATGTTTTTACAGACAAATGATAAAGCGCCTAAATCAATAATGCTTTTTAAATGAGTTGATGCATTATTCGTTCTTGAACGCTGTCTAACCCGCATAATTGCATGGTAAGTTACTTTTATTCGCTCAGGTTTGATTATTAGGGCAATCTCACTTTGTTTCATTGCTGACAATTGTATTGTCATTATTACCTCACCGAACAGAATTCACAAATGCAGTTACCTTTAGCATCAAGAATTAGTTCTTCTGAGTAGTTACCACAATTGTCGCAGTATCCAGCTAAATTTTGATTGAAAGGGATTTTCACAAAATATTGTGTAAAGGATTCATTATCGAATCTGTTTTGAGATATATCCTCTCTAATCATATTAAACACATACTGATGGTACGTTATTATGTACTGATAGTATTATATATAAGACTGATATAAATTTATTGGTAACTACAAATTTATTTGCGTTTTTAATGTAAACTGTTACAAGGATAAATTAAAAATATGTCACAACTCCATATGCACTAGCCATAACGGGGCGGCCAAGTGCATATGGAGTTGCGAGTTTGAGGTTTTTGTGTTTCTGCAGACATGTTTCGAATAGCATTATTCTATATTGTACTAACGGTACAATAATATGTACTAGATCCTTATAAACTTTATGGAATGAAATTAAATGATTGTCACATCAAAAATAAACATACAGTTTTTTGAAGATAAGAAATTAGAAATGAAAATACCGAAATATCTTTTAAAAATAATCGGTATAGAAGACCCAATAAACGAACATAGACTATTTTGTTATATAAGTAAAAAGCAGCATTTGCAAATTTTTTTATCACCTCTGAAACTAAGTGATGATGTAGTATCAACGACTCTGAGAGTGTCAAATGAACCAGGAACTTTTCAAAGAATTTGTCAATCTTTAGCTGATCGTGGTATAAATATTTTAAAAGTAAATGATTCTTTAATCGGAGATACGGGAATCATAGAATTATTAATGGAATTGCCTTTTGGAATGAGGGCACAACATCTAGATGATGAATTAAAAAAATTTGAGGAAATACAGCCACAAGATGAGACAACGCCAAAAGATGAAAGAAAACCGCGAATAGTCTACAGTCACTCAAAGCCAAGAATTTTATCTTTGATAATCCCATCTGCAATTTTTGGAAGGATTATTGAGATAGTGTCAATTAGTGAAAATGATAATGAATATGTTTTGAAATTAAATCCTACAACTATGTCAAGTCTAGATGCTGATTCTATTTTCGAGACAGGCACTCTAACAGCTCTTATTTCAGTATGTCCATTAGTAAACATATTAGTAATATCTCTTATTAAACCTACAAATCAACTTATTAGCATTACAGCAAGATTAAGAAATTTACCTGGCGCTCTTAATGAAATCTTGAAAGCAACAAAAATAAAAGATGAGTATCTTATCGATATAAGGGCATCACATACTGTTCAACTTCAAAAAGATATTTGTGTTTGGCGTGCTTTTGCTTTCCTGAAAAATTCTGACTTAAAAACTCTTAAAGACGAACTAAATAAAATTGGAGACGAATGGGTAGAAAAAGGGAGTATTAATGTCAAGCCTGTTAGGTGAAAGTGGATGCCTGATGAAGTAATTTCAGATTGGAAAGATGAAAGACTAGACACAATAATCAATGAATTAGAAGATGTTGGTTTTAGAGAAATTAGAGTTGATTCGGTAACAGATATTACTAAGAAAGAAAATTTCGAAAGCGTTCGATTAACAACGAGTGTAGTGTTATATGCTAATCGACACATCGATATTAATCAGCTAGAAAATATTGAGATAACAATAATTTATGAGGAAGAATTGGAAGGGCCCTTCTCTATTAAAATTGATCATTATCTATTTGAGATAAAGGATGTTGAATTTGATAAAAAAGATGTTTCTGTTGAAACCTATGGTAAATTAGATGCAAAAATAAATAAAATTATGGACAAATATGAGCAGCGACTAAGGAAGACAATGCCAAGATTGGGTGTTTAAGTATTTTTGTACAAAGAAAAAATTTACACGTGCGCGTTTTTTTGGATAATATTAATTCCAATTACCACAATCGGAATAATTCTCCTTGCATCTACTTTATCGTTTCTACTGTATAAATCAGGTTTCTTAAGCGAAAATGCGTACTGGGGTTTAAGTAGCATAATGATTGCATTAATATCTATTGCATACCAACTCCGAAATAAGATATTTCAAAAATCTATTTTGGATTTCCAAAAATCTGTCCTAACTACCGCAACATCATTGCCTGGAGAGCAATATGATATTTTAAGAATTATCGCTCAATTTGGAAAAATCGAGCTTGATAAGATTTCTCAAAAATTAGGTATGGAAAAATCAGAAGTAAACCTTCATCTAAAAGAACTTGCAGATAAAAAACTTATAAGACTACGAAAAGAGAAAAACAAAAAGTATTATCGTTTAGAACTCAAATAGTATTTATATTAAATCTAATTTTTTCAAAAGACCAGCATGGTCCTCATTGATCTTAAAGTATTTAACAAGGATTGTTTTACTACGTGATCTAAAACCTGGCTCAGTTTTTACAAGTCCAGATTGTTCAAGCTCATTAAGATATTGGTTTACTGTAGATTTTGAACCTCCTATTTTTTTGCAAATTTCGTTAAAATATTTGCCGTCTGGTGAAGAAGAAATGAATCTTAGCATTTCTCTTTTGGTCTTGATGTCATCTTTGTCACGCCTATCATAAATTGGGCCAATTGCTGCTATTTCATCTTTCGTTAACTCAAATGTTTCTTTAGGCATGATAAATTACCTTTTACTGGACCGACGGTTCAGGACATAGTACTGATCCGTTTATAAAATTTGTGATTCATAGCATTTGAGTGGAAAAATTTGAAACTTAAAGTATTATCGATTTTAATATATAAAGGTATCATTAAGCGTACCATCGGTCCAATATAATGTATTGATGTAATTTAAGGATTGCGGTGAATATGTGGCGAAGGTGCTACATACATGTCGGCATGTTGGTACCCTTTGGCTTTCTTTAAATGGGAATTGGTTTATTGTGTTATGCATTAAGATCTTCTCGAAATTAATTGAAAATATTGAGTTTGCTAAGATGGATATACCCAAAAGTACACCCATATGAGAACAGACGTTGTTGCGGAACAAAGGTAAATGATTATTGGAAGTCCTGCACTTGAAACTGCAAATAGTACTGCGAAAAGTAAGAACCATAATCCTGGAACATGTAGTTTCGTCGAAAATCTCCTTAGCCATCTTACCTTTTTCTGTTGTTCCATGGATTTGATCCAGAATCGAGTACTTCAATTGGTACGATAAAAAATGAAAATGCCAATAATAATGAAGCGAGAGTAAGATAGTACATCGCTTGGCTGAATGATAAGCGCGCGCTTAACCTTCCTTAACCAGGTTAAACGTGGGTTAAACCCATTTTTTAACCCAATTTTTACATGTAAAAACCGGTTAAACCCTAACCAGGGTAAGGTTAAACCTGGTTAAACCTAACCTTTAATCTCTAACCCTAACCTTAACCCTATACCTTAACCTCACAGACCTTAACCTCAAACCTTCACAACATGCACGGGCATTTTCTATTGTGTGTGTCTTAGCTGGTGAGAGCATCCAAATCTATACAATGAAATTTGTATAATCTGGACAGTTTATCCCTACGATATTAAGGGACAGTATTCCGTCGGACCTGGTAACGGACATGCTCTAGAATGGTTATGAGGAGTAACGGGACTTCGATTTATGCCTGATTAGGTGTCGGACAGCTTTTATTTCTTCGTTGCTGAGTTTTGCTATTTTACCTATTTCTTCCTCATAATTGCTTAGTCGTCTTGTTGCCTCAGATAGTTCTGCTTCAAGCTGTCTTATTCTTTCGTCACGTTTTTTCATCTCTTTATCTTGGAAGACCTTGTTGATGATCTGTTCTTCATCTACAGCTTCTACTACTAGGTATCTTTCAACGTCTCTGTAGGCTCTTCTCATACGTTCTATTGTTGCTGGATCTAGATCTCTGGCTCCATTGTATATTTGTGCTAAGCCCGATGTGTGGCCTGTCCATGCTTCAGCAAACTCTGTTGGTACATGTCCTGCCAAGTTGCTTCGAAAATATTTTCGTAAACTGTAGGGTCTCATTCTCTGTATTTTTGGTCCGAAATTTGATGAGAGTTCTATTCCACTCTTTTTCATGGTGTTCTCGATGTTCTGTGTTAGTGTCTTGCGTCTAATGCCTCCAGGTTCAATTGATTGTTGTGATCGATATATCGGACTTGAATCGTTTATTTCTTCTCCTTTTTTCATTCGAAGCCTAAAGTATTGTTTAAGGTGGGTTATTGTTGGTTCAGGAATGAATGTGACATACACTTCATCGCTTTTACTTTGAGGAATATATGCAACACATGGCGTAACATCTTTTTCAAAATCGTGTTTTATGCTAGCATAAGTTAAATCACATATGTCTTCTGGACGAAGTCCACTATACGCCATAAGCTGAATAGCAATCCTTGTGGAAATGCTTGGTGCGGTCTGAATAATTCGTTTCAGTTCTTGTTTGGTTGGAATCTTATCCAGATATTTTACTCTCATCTTGGAGAATGGAAAGTCTCCTTCTATCCGAATTTTATGGAATTTGAAGAAGTTTTTAACTCCAAACCAGATCAGGCTAATCCTTCCATCAGTAAGAGATCCATTTCTTCTTTTTTGGACTGCCCAGTTTCTCATCAGATCATATGCTTGGTCAGAATTCATCTTCACTAATTCATCAGGTTTCTTTTTAACATCGTTTAAAAATCCTGCGAGGGAGTCGGTGTACCCTTGAGCTGTTCTCAACGTCTTTAATACTGATAGCTCATCGTACCAATTCTTTACTTCCAGATAAGATTCATAAAGTGAAAGCGCTCTTTTAGAGAGTGTATCAGCATAAGAGCTTCTTGCCATGCCAAAAATAATGGTGAAAGCTAAAATATAAAGATATATGGATAGAAAATATGGGGCCCGTAGCTCAGCATGGATAGAGCAGTAGACATTTTTGGCTGATCCTCCTAATCACACTGGTGAAAGCTAAAGGTCCGGGGTTCAAATCCCCGCGGGCCCGCCACAATATCACTCCTAGATTAGGGCTCAAAATTTATTAGTTAGCCTTACATATGTAAATTGTATCAAGATTGCGACCTGGCAGAAAGCCCAAGGATCTATCGGTATTAAAGGGCAAATCTATGAAGATCTTCCTTGAGGCTATCAAGAGCCCTGCGACACGAGAAGTGTACAAGCGTAGACTTGCTAGTTTTCTGGAATATATTGGCATGGATGTTGACCGTTTTGTTAGGAAGGCAAAGGCTCAGCCAAAGTGGGCTCAAGAAACGATCGTGGAATATCTTCTGAAAGAGAAGGAGAGGGTGGCGAGAAAAGAAATAGGGCCAAGTACGGTCGGTAACGTGAAAAAACCTGTTAAGTTACTTCTTGAGATGAATGATGTCTCTGAAATAAACTGGAAGAAGATCTCTCGAATCTTGCCGCGTGGGAGGCGGTATGCTCTTGATAGAGCCCCTACCATTGATGAACTGAGGTTGCTTGTTGAAAACTCTGAGTTGAGATTTCAGGCAATTCTAGTTACGATGGCAAGTAGCGGAATCAGGATTGGAGCATGGAATTATCTCGACTGGGGACATGTTGAACTCATTAAGAAGGGTGAGGAGCCTGTTGCTGCAAAACTGATAGTCTATGCAGGTGATCAAGAGGAATACTGCACATTCATCACGCCTGAAGCCTACAAGAAACTTGAGCAGTACATGCAACTGCGTGCTTCTCATGGAGAGAAGATAACCAACCATTCACCACTGGTAAGAGAGAGATGGCGTTCAGTGAAAGGTGGATCGATTGGTAAGGTGGATAAGCCTCGGAGATTGCAGTCATCAGGAGTGAAAAGGCTGTTCGAAGATATGTTATGGAAGTTTGGTCTGCGCAAGGAGAAAAAGAGACGGCACGAGTTCTCTATCCATTCTTTAAGAAAATTCTTCAAAACAAGAGCAGAGCAGGTTATGAAACCTATTAATGTTGAGACTTTGATGGGCCACTCAACCGGGATATCGGACAGTTACTATAGACCAACCGAGAAGGATCTTCTGGAGGATTATCTTAAGGCTGTACCGTTGCTGACGATTTCTGAGGCAGAGGAGGTTCGACGGGAATCAAAGCTCTCTCGTCAACAGTTGGAGGAGAGGTTAGGTCAGCTCGAAGATCTCGTATCTCGGTTAGTAGCTTTGAAAGGAGAGCAAGTTCTCTCTCAGGATCACAGCCGCAACGTAGGCACTTCAACAAGTAAATCCTCCAAGAAAGTTGTGAAAGCTGATGAGATCGAGAAGTTCATCAGAGAAGGCTGGGAGCCAATAATGAGTCTGCCAAATGGAAAAGTCATAATGAAAATGATGTGAAACCAATCGAGAACCGGGCCCAGAATAAACTTCTTAGACTATGCAATAGGTGTTCTGTGGAATTTAACTCTATTATCAGTACCGATAGTAACGGATTCACTGTAGACAGGAAAGGAACATTTTTTTGCTAATGTTACATTTGATCAAAAGTTAGCACTACTTTCGGTAAATTTTGAGTAACTATTAATATGAAAAATTTCTACGTTTTAGTAAAAGGATTTAATGAATTAAGAAAATTATTGCTAGCTAGCAAAGGTAACTCCAATTAAAGCTCAGACAGAATAGAGAAAAGCGTCTATGTGATAGCGCACGCTTCATAGTCGAAGGTTTAGTAGCTGATTCAATGTCATTATCTGCATAGAGAGCGAAATGCACTAACGATACAGATATGTCTATACCGTGATATCTGTAGTATCCATACAGATACTCGATACAGATAGTATATTACATTCAAAAAATATCTGTATAGAGTCTCGGTATCAAGATGCAGATATTATCGATACAGAGTATCAGTATAGAGATGTAGATAGTATCTATACAGACATATCTATACTGAGAATATTTTCATACATTTCCTTTTTGAGGTTCTAAAACCGAAAGACGTTAATGCAATCTTCTGGCGTTTGATCCCGGTTTAAATTTAATTTCTTTGATCCTTAATTTTTGGCTCAAATACTAGCACGCGCTTTTACAGTTGGTTCCGCTTCAAAACTGCTTAAGAAAGATAGTAATCGTGTGCGGGAGGTTTTGTATAGTATGCATAGGGCTGGCCTAGTTGATTGTTATATCGATAATTCTAAGTTGATGAGTGGCTATCAACCTATGACCCACTTTTGGAAAGTGACAGAATTGGGTAAGAAGATACTAAATGAAATATCCGAGAAATAGTATAAAATTATTAATTAACAAACATCTCAGCTTTATCGAACTTAAAAATTACCAAAAGGATATAAAATATTAGAACTGGCCTTACGCCATTTTACCGTGTTTTGATGTCGCTATGATCCTATTGGTCTTACCCAAACATACCAGCAAGTAGATCCTTTTATCCGACCTAAAGCCACATTATTTCTAACTGCTTTCCAATCTTTGGTAAATGCTCTTTTAGAGAATACACGTGATGGATCTGAAGTATATCCCTTAGTTTTCCCTACTAACGTCCAACCATTATCTTTGAATAGTCGAGAATTTTCATGAGTACAAAGTGTATCAAGTCCAATAACATCATCACAATATTTTTTTTTCCACATGTTTATGCCATCCTTAAGAAGTAGTTTGTGTGCATGTATACCCTTTCCAACACCTTGATACTTCGGAAAAATAAAGGTGCGTGCATGATTGACCACTTTTTGTAAATTTGACCAATAGGCCACATTTTCTCTACTCCATGGTGATTTAAGTCCACGTTTGCGCCAATCAACAATGTATTGCCGCAGTCCCAAAGCTTCATCACGAACAAGTATGTTGGGAAAAGTTGATCCTAGCACAATGCCACCAATCCAGTTATCATTTTCAATTATTGCTAAACGCATGCATCGTCCTACCCTTTGACAAGAGCCCGAATAATGTATTTCATCTAAGGCATGATCAAACAGTCTACGCCATGACATATTTTCGATTTCTATAAAGCCAAAAGAAACATTAGGCAATTCAAATTGGCCAAGCAACTTCTCAGCTTGCTTTTCAATTTTGGTGATTTTAGCCAAACTAAAAGATAGTCTGATGGTGTATTCCTCCATATTTTCGTCGTGACCATGTTATTTTCTAATTGATTCTCAGACACAGATTTACAGAATAATTTCATTATTGAGGTGACTTTCGCATGAAGAATACAGCAATAGCAGAGAACAACGAAACAATAGCGGAACCGATAATCAGAGGAATATTTGTCTTACCTTCAATAATGTGACCTATAATTACATTCGCGACAAGAGAAAACCACAGAAGCAATAGCCAGATACCCGTTGTTTTAAAACGATAGTAATTAGATTTTTTAATCTTGATGGGAATGGCTAGTTTGATGATGTTAATCTGTTGCTTACTTTGATTATTAGTTTCCTCCTGTTCAGGAGCGATAACTATCTCCTCAGATGTTCCAGATGGCCTTAGCGCAGTGATATTAATTACGTGAGTCTGGTAGTTGCTCGAGAATTCCTCCTCTGATCTATTGAACTCAATATTTCCTGCTGAAGCTCGATATTTCACAGGAAGTGGTTTCAAGTCAATGTTGGTATCGATGAGTTTAGGGATCCTATGAAAAAAAACAAGTTCATAAGTTGAACCTTCAGATAGTATTGAGCCACTTATTTCGCCAGCATATGATGATTTATAGAGCACATCTACAGGAGCTGGATCACTATTACTTATTTTCCGAAATCTTAAAAATAATCCTCGTTTAGCGTCCTCTTTAATTGGAAGAATATCTTCTCTGGCAACAAGATCAGAAAATTTAATCCAATTTGCATCTTCGTTATCTACGTTCACAAAACTATTTTCTGGAATAATTGTATTAGATTTGAAAAAAAGAGAACTCCCAATTTTTTCATAATCTTCGATGTCAATTTCAAGACAAGCTTCACTTAATTTGCTGAAAGAACGATAATCCCTAAAAGACTCTAATTTAAAGTAAACAGAATTATTGTCAGATAGCATATCAATATGGGTAATTTTGACTTTTCGAATTGGAATAAGTTTCCATTTATGTTCTTCTGTAAGAAAACGCATGCACAATACAGCTTGTGAACCGATAAAAGATTTGAACTTATTTTTATTTGATAACTCATTGAGCAGATCAGCTTGGATCCATTTATCTCTATATCGAAAAGGTCGAGGATATGAGTAACTAGATGGATAACTTGGAACAAGTAAAATATTATCCCATCTTGGGCCATCGCCAAAAAAGCACAGGAAAAGCTGACTCATAATTACTCCTCATGTATGATTAGGGCATTTTTTTTAAAAAGTATGCTCTATTGAGTTAAGATTAGAACAGTTGATTTATTAGATTTGAGAAGATAGTTGCGCCCGTTGTGTCATAATTGTTCCATTGATCACGTACTCACTATTTTTTAAAGATCTGAATCAAATAAGTGTTAAATTCCTATTCTAATAATTTTATTATGTCAAACGATATTGCAGTTTATGACGATGTAAATTGAAAAATAATATATTATCATAAGAATATTCAATTATATTATGGTTAAAAAATCAACTCTTGGTGCCGGTTCCGCGATTGCAATTGTGGCAATAATTGTAACAGTAACACTCTTTATGATACAGTCAAGACCAATAGTCGAATATTCGATTGGCTATTCGCAGGACGTAAGCCCTCCATTAGTTTTAGACTATAGAACCAGTTCGACAAGCCTCACTTTCAAAGCAATTAATAGAGGCAGCACCGGCGCTCCAATCATTGTGACGATTAAAGCTGATAACGCATACATTGTTGACCAAAGTAGGATGATCTATAATCAGAGTTTTGCGTCTTTTACAACTATTCTGCCGGCAAATGCTGAAGATTGGTCAGGATGGAGTTATGGAATAAATCCAATTGATGAAGCATCAAACTTCACAATTAAATTTTCAGTAGAAAAGAATTGGAAATTTAATATTTCAGGTGTTATCAACTGGTGTTTTGGAGAATACACTCCATATTTTACGTCTGTCACATATGATAGTAAAGGTACTGATGTATATAGACTTAGACAATAGCAATGTGAAATTGATAACTTTCTATGAAAGTAATAATGACCTAGCGAATCCAAATTTCAAATTCACAAAATCTTTCCAGTATTTTATCAAAGCATTTGCGTAATTATGAAAAATAGCTATGAAAGAAATAAATCATTATTTCCGCATCATAATCAGTTCCCAAAACTGTACTAATTCATATCTGGTAAGTTGAATCCCGGCGGCCGCACCATAATTTTATGCTTAAATATACGAAATTGCTGGATTTGAGAATTCTTAAGCGTTAGAAAGTCTTTTCTCGACGAGTTCCTTAATTGCAAGGCTTAGCGTTCTTGTTTGTGCTTGTTCTCGATCCTCGGGCGTGGCATAGAATCGGTAAGGTTCCGCAAAAGCAGCTTTAGTTAGAACTTTCTCAGGTTGCAAATCCAAATAAAACGAGTTGTATCTTTCAATCATCTTGTTATGTAGATTATAGGTTGCGAGAACATCGCTGATATTATAATCAATATATTGCGGTTTAATTTTATCCTGTATGGCTCAACAAACACATCCTTAGTTAAAGTGCGCGCTCTAAATGGTGACGTAGAAAAAATTTGTGATTTTCTTCAGGAGAAAAATTTGGTGCAAAAAATAAGAGGGTGATGAATACTCTTTAATGAATATTAATCCCAAGAATTCTTGAAATCTTTGTTGCCTGTGCCAGAATCCACGTACGGATTACTGACAGTTGATTCGTCTACTGAATTGTGGTATATCATGTTGTTGTTACCTATAATCCAAATTCCCGTCTCGTAAGAGCCGCTAATTTCACTTATGTCATTGTGATGGATGTTGTTCTCCTCGGCAGATCCCGCCCAAGCATACACCAATATTCCAACACCCCAATCCCCTGTGCTATCTTGTATATTGTTATGCGCTATCGTATTGTCATTGCTTTCAATACCTGTTTCCGCGTTAAGCAGAGCTATTCCCCACGACCCACATTCACTTATCTCATTTCTATTGATTGTGGTGTCCTCCGCGTTCAATACTTCTATCGCTCCCCAAGGGGTGCCACTTATTATATTATTAACAATGCTATTTCCAGTATTTATACCAGTGCCACCATCAGTCCAAGCTATGTCGAATAGAATCCCTGTCCTCTCAATATTTTCTATAACATTATTCGTTATCTCATTGTAGTTTGAGCCGCCGTTCATGTCCCAAAGAGATATCCCAACTCCTCCATCCCACCATGCTACGGTGCTTGCGATATCATGAATGTAGTTGTTACTGAACTTGTTATTGCTTCCTTCGAACCATATGCCAAAGTTCGTATCAGCAATCTCGAAGCCCTCGATTGTTACACCATCAGAGATAACATAGAAACCGTTTGTTGATCCTGTTGGCGTTGGGTTGACTTTGACTGATTTATCTGAATGACCGGCACCCTGCGCCTTTATTGTAAGAGATGTAAAACCAACTACATTGACACTCTCACTATAGGTTCCAGCATAAACATGAATCGTATCTCCAAGGTCTTTGTCTGCTGCATCTACAGCATCTTGAATGGTGGAGAAGTCTGCCGGGCCATCGTCGTCGACAGTCCATGTTGTTTGTGCTTTCACGGGCATTGCAATAGTTATTATGCCTGCCAGAAATAATGTTACTATCATTATTACCATTACCTTATTCATTTTTTCACTCTCCTTTGGTTATTGGTATCTTTATACAGCCCCACCTCAGCTGCTGAGAGAAGCGTATTCCTCTCATAGTTTGTAGCCCTAATGCCACATATGTGACACCTTAGGCATTAAGCAATATCACCTTAAATTATAAAAAATTATGCTAAAAATTTCTTGTACGTGGGCATTAGCATACTTCAAACCTGGGAACAAGGTACTAATCCTATAAGAGTAAGTCCTAGTGGTTGCAGTCGAAAAATACGCCCTCTATAGCACGCTAACACCATTAGGAACGGGCAGCGGTTTCTTACTGTGACTTTATGGCAGCGTCTATTATCGCTTGAGACAAATTTTCCTCCGACATTCCGGGGGATTCAATATTATATTCTTTGTAAAATTTTTGAATCTTATTTAATAATATGTCTCGATTCAATTTTTCGTCTATAAGTTCTGTTTCAAGTGTTTTCAAATATTGGGAAGGTATGAATGTAAAATCACCTGTCACCATAATGTCGACTATCTTATCATCAAATGTTTCAACAAGAATTCGTAAGAGGCCTCCCTTGGTTTTTTGTACAGTTTCGCCTATGAAGGATCTGCCTGAGATCTTTAGATGTCTTTTCTCTATGAGGTTTTGATGTTTATTACTTATTTGATTAAGCCATTCTGATTGTTTATATTTATTCTCTAGCGTTTTCACCATTTTTTTCTCTTCAGCAGATAGCCCCATATCAATTAATTCGATATCAAGTGTTGATGCGTAATTCTGTTTTAGAATCTTTTTCACATATTCTACTTTTGGCGGATTTGTGAGCTCTTGATTTATTGTGGTAAGTCTTTCTTGAAGAGATTTCGTTAATTTATCTCTGAATTTCTCGCTTGGGACTTTTAGGATATTGGTCATCTCTTTAAAGTTGAAATCAAATATTAGATTACCAGTCAGAATAATGGTTCCATCTATTTCTGTTGCTCCATTTCCACTTATTTTTTTACCGTTAACTTCGATATCATTGACTGGTTTATATTGTGCAGGTATACCGATGTCAACATAAGTTTTTGTAGGCGCTTCTAAGAATTTTTTAAAAACTCCTTCAATAGAGGTGGGAACTTTTGGATCTGATTTTGAAGCTATGATTTGATAGAATAATTGGTTTCTGTCAAGGTAGACAGCTCCTCCACCTAGGATTCGTCTAACTATCGGCAAGCCTCGTTTACTGCAATATTCAACATTAACTTCCGTATCGAGTTCTTGATGATAACCTAAACATACTAGAGGTTTTTTTGGACTGCAGAATATTATAGTATTTCTTGTCAAATGTTTATCTTTGCAGATCGCTATTGCATGATATAGTGCTTGGGTGGAGATGGGATCTATTTCACCTAGGTCAACAAATCGCCATTCACTTCCCAACAAAATTACACCTTTTACATTCAATATCCTATCTATAACATGTCTCTATACAGAGATGTAGATAGTATCTATACAGACATATCTATACTGAGGATGTTCGCTGCGTGCATTGAAGCCTCTGAGGTATGAACTCGCGCAAATTTTGTAACCTATTCTAGTACCGAAAACGGTGTGAATCCCGCCCGATCCATCAACTAGCGCGCTAGCTAGCTTACATTCTTGGCATACATTAAGAATATAAATAACTTCCAACATATTATATAACAGTGTTATAATTGATTTTGGAGGTGTGAAAAATTGAATGGAAAAGATTCAGGTTGGATTATCATTTTGATTATAGTTTTAGTCCTTGTTCTATTAGGACCACTGATGTTCATGGGAAGAATGTGGGGTCCAGGCATGATGGGCGGTTGGCATATGGGTCAAGGTATGATGGGATACGGTTATGGTTACGGATTCAATTGGATAGGAGCAGTATTAGGAGTAGTACTGTTTGTGATTTTCCTTGGACTCATAGTCTTTGGCGTGTATTACTTCATTGGTGGAGGACGCTTAAAATCCAGTGAAAGATCTTTGGACATTTTGAAAGAACGTTATGCCAAAGGAGAGATCAACAAGGAAGACTATGATAAGATGAAGAAAGAATTAAAGGAGGATTAAAAGTTGGAAAGAAATAGATTGATTGGACTATCACTGATAATAATAGGCATTCTAGGTTTAGCAGTAATATCAATCCAATTCTCACCAATGCAAGTAACGGATCAATTTATAACAACTACTTCAACACCCTACTGGACGCCTAGATCATATGAAACGTATCCTTCAATAGCTCCCAAAAACATTGATGAAGCTGTAGATATGGCAAGAGGTTACATCTCATCCACAGGATATCCAGACCTTGCTGTTAAGGAGATTATGGAGTTCCAATACAATTACTACTTCATTGCAGTGGAGAAGAGTACTGGTGTAGGTGCTTTTGAAGGGATAATAGAGAAGGAAGTAGGACTCAGTGGAATGGGTCAAATGATGGGATTAATACATCCTGAGCAGGGGCCGAATATGATGTGGAATACAAAGTATGGTCACATGACTGATTGGGATTCTTGGGGTGGCATGATGGGTAGAGGAATGCACGGTAGATGGGGAGACTATCAACAATACAGTGGAGTGCCAACAGCAGATATGCCAGTTACTTCAGAAGATGCTGTTCAAATAGCTCAAACATATCTTGAATCATATCTTCCCGGTGCAACTGTAGAGCATCCAGATACGTTCTATGGATACTATACAATACATGTACTCAAGGACGGTCAAGTATATGGTATGCTTAGCGTTAATGGATATACTGGTCAAGTATGGTATCATACATGGCATGGTGCCTTTATACAAATGAAAGAATTAACCTAATTTTTATGAACTTCCCGAACACATAAAACAAAAAACCATAATTCTATTTAATTAATCAAAACTTTTCTCTATTTTTGGTTAGCATATCAGAAGTGCTCGTCGTCGTCGGCATAGCTGGTTAGAGCAGTTAAAATCGAACTTAATATTATCCTGGTAAATTAGTGTGGAATTTCTTTACACGCATTAATTTAGCGCATGCTTGTTGGCTAGTTCAATGGATTCGCACTCAGTTGAGGGTGGATACCGCCCGGTCTACCAAAAAGCTTGTCTTAGATGTACGAAAATGAGGGGTTCAGGATTTTCTTTTCTGCATTCATTTGGGCATACGTTTGTAAAATTTTATGATACTTGTTTATTCGCAATCATACAAGAAAATTAAAGTGTATTATAGAGCAAGGGTCTAAAGATACGGACACAAATTATTATGCACTTGTCAGTTTATTGATGTAACATTGTTGATCGAAGAATATTCACTGTAGAATATTACTACTCGTCACACATCCAATTTATAGAAAATCAAATGTTAATAATTCCGATATAGATGGCTAATAACAACTCGTCCAACATTGAAACATTTCCAGAACTGAAGGCATGTAGTTATCATAAAATATTTGAGAAAAAACTGATAGAATCTGAGCAAAAATTTCAAAACTTGGTAGATCTCGCAGCTGTTCCTATAGCGATAACAAATTTTAGGGGACGACTAACCTATGTGAATGAAGCATTAGCTAATTTATTGGGATACACTGTAGACGAGATGATGGGTCAATCATTTAAAGAATTTATCCATCCGAAAGATAGAGGCCGAATAATGCGCCTTTTCTTTAACATTATCATCTTGCCAAGACAACCAAGAGTTCTAGAATTTAGGGCGGTAAAGAAGGATGGCAATATTGTTAACCTACTCTCTAAACCCACAAAACTAGTAATTAACAGGAAGATAATTGGTTTTCAAGCAATAATAATAGACATCACAGTCCAAAAAAAAACAGAGAAAGAACTAGAGAAATCAAAGGAAGAAAATGAACACACATCTACCTTTATTCATGAGATTCTCTCAAAAATGTCAGATTACGTCTTAATCATAGATGAAGACTATAATCTCAAATATCTAAACGATTCAGCCAAAAAAGCATATGGGAACTATATTGAAAAAAAATGTTACCAAATCCTCAGTAATCGGAGCAGTCCATGCCATAGATCAGGTATGCCCTGTGAAATAAATGAGATAATCCAAAAAGGAAAAACCTACTTTGAAGACATAAGACCTGTCATTGCAATAGATAGAATAACACATGTCCATGCTAAACCCTTTACAATGCCTGACGGAAAAAGAGCTGTCATCAGCGTTGCCAGAGATATTACTGAACAGAAATTAACAGAGAATGTCCTGAGAAAATCGGAAGAGAATCATAAAAGGACATTGACTTTCCTCGGCAACATCCTCCATAATATGTCAGATATTGTTTCAGTCATAGATGAAAATTACAAATTCTCATTTTTAAATGAAGCTGCAAAAAAACTATATGGTAATGTTGTCGGAGAAAAATGCTTCAAAATACTAAGAGATCTCAAAAAACCTTGCCACCAATCAAACATTAAATGTTATGTGCATGAGTTACTTGAAAAAGATACAACACACTTCTCTGACATACGTCAAGCTGGAGAAACTGGAAAAATACTACACATCCAAGCGACACCCATCATAGGTGTCAATAATAAGAAAAGCATATTATCTGTCTCCAGAGATGTTACGGAAGAAAGAAACTTAAAGGAGAAAATGGAAAGAACATTATCTCTATTAAATGCAACAATAGAATCGTCTCCCGATAGCATCCTTGTAGTCGACCAGAATCATAAGATAACAAATTATAATAAAAAATGGGTAGACACATTTGCCGTTCCCAAACAAATCATTTCTTCTTCAGACGACTGTCAGGTAATGGAGTTTCTAACAGGAAAAATAAAAGATCCAACTAATTTTGAAAAAAGAACTGCAGAGTTATTTTCTAATCCAGACCAAGAAAGTATGGATGTTTTTGAGTGGGATGATGGAAGAATTTTCGAACGTTATTCCAAACCTCAACGACTCAAAAACAAAACAATAGGAAGAGTCATCAGTATCCGAGACATTACTGAAAGAAAAATGGCAGAGAAGAATCTGCGTGATAGTGAAGAGTTTAATTCAAGTTTAATGGAAAATTCTCTCAATCCTATATTAGTCATTAATACAGATACTTCTATACGGTATGTTAATCCAGCACTGGAGAAACTGACTGAATATTCCAAGTTAGAGCTTATTGGAACAAAGCCTCCATTTCCCTGGTGGGATAAAGACGTCATCAAAGAGACTTCTACAAGATTAGAAGAGAATATGCAGCGTGGATTGACACATTATGAAGAAAATTTCAAAACAAAGAATGGTAAGAACTTCTGGGTTGAGATAAACGCCAAATCAATAATTAAAGATGGAGAGCTCAAACATTATTTGTCAATGTGGGTTGACATCACCCAACGTAAACTAATGGAGAATAAGCTTCGTGCTTATTCCGACCATTTAACTGAGTTGGTTGAAGAAAAATCCAGAGAATTAGCCATCTCAGAACGATTTCTCAAAACAACGATTGACAGTATTCCAGACCTCATGTATATTAAAGAAAGTAATCTGAAATATGTATTAGTCAATGATTCATACTCTAAATTTCAAGGTAAATTAAAGGAAGAAATCCTGAACGGAAGCGTCTATGATCTTTACCCTAAAGAGATGGCGGATATCTTCGAAAGTCAAGATAGGCAAGTATTCGAGAAAGGAATGTTCCTTCATACATCTGAAATTCCTTTAAAAGATTCAAATGGAACCATTCATCGAATATACACTATAAAAGCACCTTTAAAGGATTCAAATGGAAAGGTAACTCATCTTTTAGGAATCGGCAGAGACATAACACAACTCCAACAAGCAGAGGAACAGCTTGAAAGAATTTACAATCTATCCTTAGATATGATATGTGTCGCCGACTTAAACGGAAACTTTACCAAAGTAAATCCAGCATTTGAAGAGGTACTTGGATATACTCAGCAGGAACTTCTATCAAAACCATTTCTTGATTTCATTCATCCTGAAGATCAAAAATGGACAATACACATATTAAGCGATAAACTAGCAAAGGGTCTTGAAGTAATCGATTTTCAGAACCGCTACCGCTGTAAAAATGGGTCATACAAATGGCTATCATGGACAGCAAAACCAATTCCTGCAGAAGGAATTATGATTGCAGTAGCAAGAGACATTACCGAATATAAAAAACTGGAAATGTTAAAAGAACAAATAATCTCAACAACTACACATGAACTCAGAACACCACTTGTCTCTATTCTTGCTTATTTGAATCTCGCAATTTCAGGTAAGCTAGGAACACTAAACAAAAATCTTGAAAATGGATTACAAATAGTTAACAGAAATGCAAATCGTCTTCTAAATATAACAAATGATTTACTTGATATCAAAAGAATCGAGTCTGGAAAGCTTCAGCTTAATCTTGAGGTTTTAGACTTTCGAGAGATTGTTGAGAATAGCACTAGAGAAATTCAACCTTTAATTAGGGAAAAAGAACAGACTCTTCATGTAGAATACCCTGACAGTTCTTTATTAATTAAAGGAGATAAGGTAAGAATCAGTCAAGTGTTAATGAATCTGCTCGGTAACGCTAACAAGTTTACGCCAAAAAGAGGAACAATAACTCTTAGAGTCATTAAGACAAAAAAAGCTATCAAAGTCAAGATATCTGATACGGGGATTGGGATTAAAAAAGAAGATATCAAAAGAATCTTCACTCCCTTTGCAAACATTCAGAAGGCTAGTGAAATCAAAGGCACAGGATTAGGTCTAAGTGTAACTAAGGGTCTGGTGAGAGCACATGGAGGTACCATTAAAGCTGAATCTGATGGAGAGAATAAAGGAGCTACATTCACTTTTACGTTGTTAAGTGCTTCTAAATAATGAACGTATAACGATATCGATTCAAGATCATAAAACTTCATCGGCTTAAGCTTAAACATAAAACGAGTAGATAATCTAATCAAGAAGTTTTTTTCTATTTTCATGTGTGCTCACCAAGGTATACACAATTAAAATAATGAATTGCATAAGTAAAAAACAGTTTAGAAATAATTGGATCCATAAATCAGGATCCATATTAGCACAAGATAATAAAAAGTTACGATACAGCTAACTAGATGGTCTCCAAAAATTTTATAACTAAAATTAACGTTGTTACATAACAGTCAGTGACTGAATAGTTTCCTCGACCAGAACTTTTTAAAAGGCACCTTCATTTTTACTGGTCTCAGACACTGACTTATCTTTCTTCTAAATATCCATCTTAATTTTATCCTAACTTACTTCAGAAAGGAATTTATCAACAGCGGATGTAACAAGCACACGCTAACATTAACGGAATTAACTACATTGGTATGAACAATCTATCTTATCAAAAGACGTAAAGACTAATTCGTTTCCAGTAAATCATATGGCACGGTTGAAGTCGAAAAATGCGCAACCTCCAGCGTGATAAGACCCATTACTCAACAATCATAAGGTAATGGTTGGAAACAAGTTTACTGTTAATATTAACAGTATTAACATGTTAATAGTCATAATTTTTTGAATGTATTTTTTTATTAATATTATTATTAATATTTAGATGTTAATATCTTAATATTATTATTAATAGGGAGCGCTAGGTACACATAAAATAAAAAACTCATGTTTGTGTTCAATTATTTTCTAATACTTCGTCTTTTTTTAAATAGCTTCCAGCACATTCAAACTATTCGCCTTGCTTAATTCTTTTTGAAAAGGGTTTATTCTATATTGTTTTGCATGTTCCACTGTTGAGGATTCTGTGTTCCAGCCGATAATTACATTCTCGACATAAGTAGATGTCATTACCCATGTTGTTGACTTTTGAGGATCCGCATTTTGGACATTTTATTTCATTGTGGCAGTTATGACAGTAATGTCCTTGTGAAGGAAACCAATCCAAAAGTGTTTAAACCAGCAGTTTAATTGTTCTGTAATATTTTTTTCTATCATTTCCTGTTGTGCGCTCTCAAGTAAGAACTTCTGAGCTATAAAGAAAAATTGTTAGAAAATATTTTCTATATTTCTTTTAACCAGAATTTACTCCGTGGATAACTTGTTATTTTTTCTTGTATGGCTGCTTTGATGAATTTTTCCACGGCAGCAATAACAAATTCTTCCCTATCATTGTAATCATTGTTTTCTTTGATTACCTTATCTATCTCTTCAATCATTGATTCAGGAAGAAAGATTACTTCTTGCTCATTTTCTTTTATGATTTCGGTGGCACTAACTATTCGTTTCATTACAATCAGATCCTTGAATTTCGCGTCGATCGTAAATCATCATAATTAAACTCTATTACAATGTTGAATCATCAATGATACACTTGTGTTACAGCTATGATTTTGATAAAATATCCAAGATCGATCGCATCTATCCTCAGAAATTATTGGATTAACTAGATAACGAGCTAGCCAAATATTTTATTGGTACCTCTTCTTGTCAGCAGTAAACTCAGTGTAACTATAATGCCAATTAGAAATTGTATTCCGGTATTGAATTCTGGGATAGGAACCCCTACGCCTACCTTTATTAAATCACTTCTGATGAACTGTTCTTCGGGAGTATTTCCCCATTTTTCTGCATAAATATCGTATACTTTTGATTCTGTTAATGTGATAGTGGCTTTTCCCTCCGAATCAGTCACATAATCATCATTGACGTGAACTGTTGCTCCTTCCAGCGGGATCCATTCGCCATCTGTATTATTCAGATATTTCACAGTTATTGTGAAAGCTTCGTTTATCGCAACTTCTATACGGTCAGCTTCAATTTTTAACGGTCTGACTCCCTGAGTTCCCCAATATATCAGCACATTATCTGCAGCTTGGATAATGTATTTGTCCATAGCAGCATTTCCTGGGGCGTAGTTGACCAGATATAACCATCCATAGAGGCCTTGTGCTTTGTGATCTGAAATTGATTCGACATAAAATCCAACATCCGGATACCATTGGTCTGAGACCTGATAATTGAATCCACCTAATTCAGATGCTCTATGAAGAATCGAGAGGATATTGTTGCCTTCAAGTTGGTACGTTTGTCCACTATTGTAGGATTGGATTGTTACCAAATCTGGAATATCTATCCATCCTCTCCAGACTGTCTCGTCTGCATCTTCTATTCTA
>Ga0180437_10000549_pt1 | contig 71420 bp, 53 predicted proteins | sample SS_ome_4_FD_132410 | JGI IMG/M metagenome (GOLD analysis project Ga0180437, IMG submission 132410) | Hypersaline lake sediment archaeal communities from the Salton Sea, California, USA - SS_3_D_1 metaG | ecosystem: Environmental > Aquatic > Non-marine Saline and Alkaline > Hypersaline >...
ATATCGACACATCTTTTGGCTTTAAATGAAATTTTGGATTTTAAAAAAATATGAGGTGTCGGTAGATTTTATAAATAATTCAGGTTAATTATAATGTCTCTCTCTTTCGGTCAATGTGTAATCAATCACGGTTCGCAGCTCCCCTTCATCGAAAGGCTTGTTGATCACGGTCGAAGGATTGCCGTTTTTGCCTTTATTGATCCGCTTGATCGTGGCCTGATCCGAATAAGCCGTGAGGTAAACAATCGGAATATGGAATTGCTTATAAATTTCCCTCCCCGCACTGACTCCATCCAGGCTTCCCTTGAGTTTGATATCCATCAGCACCAGGTCAGGCTTGTTCTTGGATGCTTGTTGGATGGATTCTTCTCCGGAAGAAACGATGGCCGAAACCATGTAGCCCAGATCTTCCAGCATAGACCGGATATCCAAAGCTATGATATTTTCGTCTTCAACGATCAAAATTCTTGGATTTCGTGAGTTCATTGTCTGTCTCCTCTCACATGGCAATCCGATAACATGTCTCAATGTTCGATAGTTTAGTCGCATCATAAGAGGAGAGTTTGAAAAAATGGTTAAGGAATCGAAATGTTATCCTGGCTTATATCGCTCGCCCTCAAAGATATCAACGCCCTCCATTGCCACAGATCTCCCGCCATATCCCTTTTCAAAAATGTCGTTTCGATCCGTTGTTTTTTTTGTGGCACTTGGTCCTCCTCTTCCATCTTTTCCCTGGGAGAAAGTGATTTGGCAAGCTCATAGAGACCGGCCACAGCTCCCATGATCGGGATGCCGCTGACAGGTTTTTGCGCCCCGTCGATCAGGCCGAAAGGATTGTACCGCCCATCGGCAGGAGGAAGGTCCAGCTTGAAAGAAATGTCGGAGGGAGGAAATTTGCGAGTGGAATAGATCATACGGTCTCCGATAAAAAAAGACAACGCGAAGGCATGTTTTTTCCGTTCTTCCCCTTTTTTTTGAACGACATATAGAGGAAGAATCCGGATGTCGATCATGATTTCTTTTTTGACAGCCGTTTCACCTGATTTGCATTCCAACACAAAGGTGTGGGTATCGGTTCTATCGAAAAAATTACCCGCATCGAGGTCGACAGAATTGAATCCCTTTGGGAAAACTCCCGCATGCAATACTCGCCCTCCGGCAGATATTTTGTAGAGAGTTTCGCTCCGGACCTGCAGGCCGACAGATATCCGGCTGGGCGGCAGGCTTCTTTTGTATACACCGCTGTCCAGCAGGCATATTCCGGAAACCAGAGGAAATCCCCCCTCATCTCCAGAATTCACTCCTGTGAATAAAAGGATGAACAAAAAAACCGGTATAACTTTATTCATGGAATTGAAAAACGAGATAAGCTTCTATTCGATCAGTGGGAAAATCGTCCGGTAAACGGGGAAAAGGAACAGAGGAGCGAATCGCCTGGAGTGTGGTTTGATCGAACACCGGAAAATCCGATGGGGCTACAATCCCCATAGCCAGAAGGTTCCCCTCTTCCCCGATCGTGATAAAAATTTTAACCTCTCCCAAAGCGATCGATTCATCGATAGGAGGAAGAATCCAGTTATCGCGGATCTTGTCCACAACCTCTCTAACCCAGGGCGTCAGATCGTATCCTTCCGGTAGGCCGATACCGGCCTGGCTGAACTGGCCTGTCGGACTGCTTTTCGGGTTCCGGGATATAACCTGGTCAAACCGGAGAGAGTCCAGCGCCGAATTCTGATACCTTAAAAAATTCAGATCTTTCCCGCCGTCTTTCCCGGCTTTCTCCTCGGACTCGGTTTTTCTCCGGTCTATCCTTAGCGAAAAGCCGCCCTCGCTTTTGGGAGAAGGGACCAGATCGAACCGGGGAATCATCTCAGTTGGATCCATTCTATCTCGGATTCCTGCCATACTCCTTTCGATATCCAGATTCCGCAGATACACGATACCGGGATCAGGATCGGCCTGGCTTTCACCTGCCAATGCCTGAACGGATGTATCCTCGATGGGCGGGTCTGGCGATGATGCCCCGGTCGCTTGTGTCTCCTCGGTCAGCCCATAAATGCGAGGGATAAACACCGCTTCAGGAGATATGATCCTCACATCAGCGACGTTCCGGTATAAATATCCCCGGACCGGGGGAATGACCTTGACCAGAAAGATCATTAGAATCGCATGAAACGCCAGAGAAACGAGGAGGCTTATTCCTCGCTCCTTAAGAGTGGATCCGTTCAATCGCTGGTCTTCCTTTCCCTTTAATTATAGTATAATCTCTCATCTATTATAATTGATCCGATAGGGAAAACGTTACATTGACGGCAATTTGAACGAAATGAACTCGTTCAAAATCAGCCGGGAGGTTCGGAGATGACGGATTGGCTAAACCAGAAGATCAAATTGGGACGAACCGGACTCTTTGCAGGCAGGCTGGGTATCGGCGCCTCCTACGGGGTTCCTGCGGATGCGCTAGAAAGAGCATTCGAGGAAGGATGCAATTATTTCTACTGGGGAGCCTTCAGGAATGCCAAGATGGCCACGGCCATAAGGAGCATCGTGAAAAGGGGGAAGCGGGATGACCTGATCGTTGTGATCCAAAATTTCAGACGGACCCCCCATGGTGTCGAACGAAGTCTTATGAGAGGTCTCAAAAAGTTGGGTCTGTCCTTTGCCGATGTGCTCTTGCTGGGCTGGCAGAATAAATCCCCGAACTCCAAGGTTCTCGACACATGCGAAAAATTGAAAGAAAAACAGGCGTTCCGATATCTGGGGATTTCCGGGCACAGACGAGCGCTTTTTGCCGAACTGGCCAAAGATTCCCGGTATGATCTTTTTCAGATAAGATATAACGCGGCTAATCGGGGAGCGGAACAGGATATCTTCCCATATCTTCCTGAAGCCCGTCCCGGGATCGTCTCCTTTACGGCAACGAAAAGGATGACTTTGGTGAAATCGAAGCGCATCCCCGCCGACGAAAGGCATCCGACGGCAGGAGACTGCTACAGGTTCGTGCTGACAAATCCCCCGGTGGATGTTGTCATAACAGGACCATCCAATGCCGAGCAGTTAAAACAGAATCTGGATGAGGTGAATAAGGGACCGATGAACGCTGAGGAATTGGCCTGGATGCGGCGGATCGGAGACTATGTCTACGGACGGACCTGATCCAAAGTTTTTAACGCAAATGCCGGCTCGGCAAATCCTGCCTGAATGATCTTCCACGGTGTCCAGATCAAAGCGAACCCGGTAATGGCGACATCGGTTTTTCGAGGCCGGATCATGAGTTCGATGAGCTCCAGATCTTCCGGTTTGAAGTCCATCTTCAAATCAGCGATTTCTGTTTGAAATTCCTCCTCGAGGTTGCGCAATCTTTCGTCGATCAGCTGGACTTCCCTTTGTGCTCTTCCAATGTCCTCCTTCTCCCTGGCTATTCGGCCAGCGCCTCTCATGCTTGTGGTCGCGCGTCCGATCGTACCGGAACTCATCGTCTTCCTGCCGAAAATCGCTCCGATCAGGGTTGCCCCCACAGAGACCGCTGTCTGAACCTTCTGTTGCCCGTATTGAGCTTTTTCCCTCTCCACCCTCACCTGGGCTTTCCTCAAACGTTCCTGCATCTGGGCTAATTTAGGGGCATACCTTTTCCTGAGTTTTTCGACCTCCAGATCGCGTTTCTCGTGCATGAGATGGGCCAATCTCCCCCGGAAATCTCCCTCATTCTCTCCGATCTGAGAAAATTGCTTGAAATCTCTGCTTTCCCACAGCACCTGAGTCCGGTGCTGATAAAGATGGCTGGCCAGAGAACTTTTCCATCCAGTATAGCTGGACTCCCGGCTCGCTGCAGGCGGGAGCGAAGCGAATGGAATGTTGGGACGGGGCTGTTTTTCAAGATACAAGGATTCATTCGGCACAAGGGTCGCCTCTTCCCACGGGATAGATATGTCTACTCCGGAAAGAGAAGCCACGAGGGACAGGTTTTGCCAAACATCGACATTTGCCCGGGCCGAAACAAAATGGAGTTTCGCCGTCCCTAAAAGAGTAGGCCGGTAGACGAGATTATCGCTTTCCCCGACCGAGACAGCAACAGGGAGATAAAACTGGCTTATCCGGGAAGGGACATCCGGCTTCCCTGTCGTATCTGGTTCGATGTGGCTGGGTTCGCGGGACTCCGCTTTCAAAGGCTGGGCCGGAATTCCAGACACTCCAGCGGCCGATTCCGCCTTTCGCGGTTCCATCAGGCTCTGGATCTGCTTGCGCGTTAAAGGTCCTCGCATATAGGAAAGTGCCCACCGGGTCTGACACAGGATAGGCTGATCTTCATGAACATTGTGCATCAAAAATACCCTGTGGCCGAGCGCCGAAAGAATTTTGTCCATCTTGGAACGGTCGAACGTGTGCCCGGATGCCTGTGAGGCTCCCTCCAATCCTTCCAGGACTCTCATCTTATCCCTTTCCGTCTGCAAACGGCCGATGAACCAAGTGCCTGCATTGGCCAATCCTTTGTAGTCCAGGTCGACCGGATTTTGCGTGGCCAATACCACACCCAATCCGTATGCCCGTGCCTGCTTCAGAAGTGTCAGCATCGGAACTTTGGAAGGAGGAACGGATGTGGGGGGAAAGTATCCGAAGATCTCGTCCATGTACAGAAGTGCTCTGAGAGAAGTTGTCCCCGGCTGCGATCGCATCCAGGAGACGATCTCATTGAGCAATAATGTCACGAAGGACATGCGTTCCGTATCGCTGAGATGCGCTATGGAGATAATGGAGATACGAGGTTTGCCGTGAGGCGTGTACAACAAGCGCCCGATTTCCAGCGGCTCTCCTTCCATCCAGCCTGCAAAACTTGGAGAAGCGAGAAGATTGTTAAGCCGGACGGCAAGATCCAGTCTCTCGCTGCCCGGAAAAAATGAATCGAGGTCGAATACACCTACCTTATCGAAAGGAGGATCCTGTATCTCGCGGATCAGGTTTCGGATATCCAGGCTTCGCCCCTCCCCCCAGGCCTGCTGTAAAATGTTCGAAAGCAGGATATGCTCGCGGCTGCGTATGGGATCGGCTGTAATTCCCAGTAAAGCCAATAATCCCGAGACAGAGGACACGAGGCGGTCCCTCATGGCTTCCGGGTCTCCGGCCAGAGCGGCAGAGGGAGCCGTAAAGGAACGCAACATCGTAAGGGGAAGACCTGTCTGACTTCCCGGCGTATAGATGGAAATATCGGCAGACTTTTGAAGCCTTTCGATGCGCGAGGCATCCTGGCCCCACTCAGCGATCCCCTTTTGCCATGTTTTCGCCATTTTGCCCGCGAATTCATTCACGGTGAGACCGGAACGGGCCGCAGCTTCGGGATCGATCCATGGGGCAAAATCTGTAGCCTGGAGCCTGGGAAAAGTCAAAAGCAGGTTTCCCATATCTCCCTTGGGATCGATGACCAAAGCGGGGATCCCGTCGATGGCCGCTTCTTCCAGAAGAGTGATGCCCAGGCCTGTTTTGCCCGACCCTGTCATCCCCACACAAACGGCATGGGTCGTGAGATCTTTGGAATCATAAAGCAGAAGATCATCCGAGACGCGTCCATTGTCTAAATCGAACAGCCGTCCCAGATAGAACACGCCCAATTTTTCATAATCCGGCATTCTTCTCCCTCCTTATCAGGAATAGATCGTTATCTGAATCGCAAAGAGCTGGAGCTGTCGTTCCTCCTTACTTTTTCGCCTTTGCTGCGGCCTTCCCGACCCAGACGGTTGCGATAACCGCTATGATGGTGACGACGATGGCATAAACCAACATGGGGCCGATTCCCTCGGACGAGCCGAACACCTTCTTGAAAATGGCCTGGATCGCACCGTTCCATGCCAGCGCTGCTACCAAACCAAATGCCGCGGTCACCAAAGCGCCGATTTTTTCGATGACTTCACTCTTCATTTTTTCCCTCCATCAATATTGTAATCGCGAAAATATCACAGTCATGAGGAAAAAACAACCAGAGTATTTCCAAACTGTATTCGCAAACCCCTCCCTCAATACCCTGGGTACCTTTCCTGGCTCTCCTTATTGTGCGGTTGAGTTTATTCCTGCGTTCCGTTATAAAGGGATGAGGAGACGCAGACAGGAAAACACAAATCACGCGCGCGGAGGACAAGATATGAACCGAAATATCCTTTTTCTCTGGACCTTTCTTTTTGCCCTTTCGATCCAACCAGGATTCCCGGCCCAAGATTTCACAGTCCTATCTCCAAGCAAGAATATCAAACTCGAAATAAACATCCATCATGGAATCCATTATTCCATTTCTCTCGGATCGCAGAAAATTCTCGAACCCTCCCCGATTTCGATGACGGTCAAGGACAGGGAAAAACTGGGATCCGAACCGGTTCTCTCAAACGCGGAGAAAAGATCCGTGGATCAAGAAATCAGGCCGGTCGTTCCCGAGAAAAATGCCGTGTTGACCGACCGCTTCAATGAGATATCGCTGGAATTCGAAAACGATTTCAGCCTGATATTCCGCGTTTACGACGAAGGAGTTGCCTATAGATTCCTAACGGCTTTCGATGGGGAAATCGATATCCTCGAAGAAGAAGTCGTCTTCAATTTCGGTGCAGACCACAATGTCTATTTTGCCGCAGAACAAAGCTTTTTCACGCACCAGGAAAGAATGTACGAACATCTTCCGCTCACCGCCATCACTCGATACAAAATGAGCTATCCCCCAGTGCTTGTCGACATAAAGGACGGACCGAAAGTCGCTGTCACGGAAGCCGATCTGGAAGATTATGCCGGGCTTTACTTCCGCGGCACAGGCAAAACATCGCTCAGAGGAATTTTTCCTGCCGTGAGTCTGGAAGAAAGGCAGACACGAGACCGGGATATGCGAATCGTCAAAAGGGACGACCACATCGCCCGGACGACAGGCCGCAGGTCCTTCCCGTGGCGCGTGACGGTGATCGCTGAAAAAGATGCGGATCTGCTGGAAAACCAGTTGGTTTACAAGCTTGCCAAGCCTCTTCAGCTCAAGGATACCGCCTGGATCAAACCCGGGAAAGTGGCCTGGGACTGGTGGAATGCCAGCAATATCTTCGGGGTCGATTTCGAGGCGGGCATCAACACCGAAACCTACAAATATTATATCGATTTTGCCTCGGACCACGGAATCGAATATGTGATCCTGGACGAGGGATGGTATGTCCTGGGAGACCTTTTCGATATCAATCCGGATATCGATATCGAAGAGCTCATTCAATATGGCGAAGCGAAAAACGTCGGCATCATCCTCTGGGTCGTTTGGAAAACTTTGGACGACCAGCTGCATGAGGCGCTGGACCGATTCGAAAAGTGGGGTGTCAAAGGGATCAAGGTGGATTTTATGCAGAGGGATGATCAATGGATGGTGAACTACTACCATAAAATCGCCCAAGAGGCAGCCAAGAGGCACCTCATCGTAGATTTTCATGGGGCCTACAAGCCCACGGGATTGAGAAGGACTTATCCTAACGTGCTGACTCGCGAGGGTGTTCTCGGCCTCGAACACAACAAATGGTCGCAAAATGTTACGCCGGAGCACAACCTCACCATTCCCTTCATCAGGATGCTGGCCGGTCCGATGGACTACACTCCCGGTGCGATGATCAATGCCCAGGAGGATAATTTTCAAGTGGTATTCACACGGCCGATGAGCATGGGAACCCGCTGCCATCAGTTGGCGATGTATGTCGTGTACGAGAGTCCGCTGCAAATGCTGGCGGACAGCCCTTCTCATTATCTGAGGGAAAAAGAGTGCCTGGAATTCCTCTCAAGGGTACCCTGTGTCTGGGATGAAACACATGTCCTGGACGCCCGCGTGGCTGATTACACCCTGATCGCGAGAAAATCGGGAGAGGAATGGTACATCGGAGCGATGACGGACGGGACAGCCCGCGAACTCGAAGTCGACCTGAAATTTTTGTCCGATGGCGAATTCGAGGCCGTGATATTTAAGGACGGCCCGAATGCTCACCGTTACGGCAGCGATTACAAAAAAGAGACCATGACGGTATCGAATCAGGATAAGCTAGCAGTAAAGTTGGCACCTGGCGGAGGGTGGGCAGGCCGGATCTATCCGATCGAAAAAGAATAATCCCCCGAGGTTTGCGGACACCCGGTTGATTACAAGAGGACGATTGACTAAGATAGGGACCTCATGAGAAGAACGAAACTGCCAAGGAGGGATTTCATGAAAAAAAATAAGGAAATAGCTATGTTCTTAACGAGATCTTTTGTGATTCTTTTGGTTGTGATCGCAGGAATTTTGGGGATCTATGGGTATGCCGGGCCATCCGACGCGGGGTGGCAGAATGATGCCTTGCCGCAAAATAAACCGGCACAGGAACAAAAGGACAAGAAGCCGGCGATAAAACCTTACGATGAAGTCATCACCGCAGAGGCAAAATCGGATGAGGGATTGTTCACGGTCCACAAGGTGGATGAAAAATTGTATTACGAGATCCCCAACGCCATGCTGGAAAGAGAAATGCTCCTGGTAAGCCGGATAGCCAAAACCGCAACCGGAGTCGGTTATGGCGGCGAAAAATCCAATACGCAAGTGGTTCGCTGGCAGCGGGAAGGGAATAAAATCCTGTTGCGGATCGCGACATATGTCAACGTGGCGGATGAAAACGCGCCGATATTCCTGGCGGTCCAAAACGCCAACCTGGAACCCATCGCCATGAAATTCGACATCGCTGCTCTCGGAAAGAATACCGAATCCATCGTCATCGAAACGACAGGCCTTTTCACAGGAGACCACCCGCTCCTGGGGCTTTCCCAGAGAGAGAGAGAAACCTACAAAGTCAAAAAGCTGGATGCCGACCGGTCGTTTTTGGTGTCAGCGAAAAGCTATCCCAAAAACATCGAGGTGAGAAACATTTTGACCTATCAGGCCTCAGAGCCTCCTTCTAATCCGTCTACAGAGAGCCTCACCCTGGAGATGAATCACTCCATGATCCTTCTACCCGAGGAACCGATGATGCCGCGGATGGAGGACGAACGGGTGGGGTATTTTTCGGTCGAACAGACCGATTACGGTATCGAAGCCCAGCGGGCCGTCAAACGCCGCTACATCACGCGATGGCGTCTCGAACCGTCGGATCCGGAGGCCTTTTCCCATGGGGAGCTTGTCGAACCAGTCAAACCCATCGTGTTTTATGTGGACCCGGCAACGCCCATGAAATGGCGTCCCTACATAAAGCGAGGTGTCGAGGACTGGAAAGAGGCTTTCGAAGCAGCCGGATTCAAGAATGCCATCCTGGCCATGGATCCCCCGACACCCGGCCAAGATCCCGAGTTCAGCCCCGAAGACGTCCGGTACTCGGTTATCCGCTACTTTCCTTCGGAGATCGAGAATGCCTATGGACCGCACGTCCATGACCCCCGCTCCGGAGAGATCATCGAAAGCGATATCGGTCTTTATCACAATGTGCTGAACCTGCTTCGCAACTGGTATTTCGTTCAAACCGCTGCCGCCAATCCTGAAGCCCGCGGAGTGGATTTCGAAGATGCGGTGATGGGCCGCCTCCTCCGGTATGTCGTGGCCCATGAGGTGGGACACACCCTGGGCCTTCCCCACAATATGAAGGCCTCTTCGACTTTTCCTGTGGAAAAACTCCGCTCGCCGGAATTTACCGATAAGATGGGATCGACCTCCTCCATTATGGATTATGCCCGGTTCAACTACGTCGCCCAGCCTGGAGACGGCGTGAAAAACTTCATCCCGATCATCGGCCCCTACGACATCTATTCCATCCGCTGGGGATACCGGCCGATCCCCGATGCCAAAACGCCGGACGCAGAAAAAATCACTCTCGACAAGTGGATCCTGGAAAAATACGATGACCCGATATACCAGTTCAACGGACCCAGCTCGTACGATCCCACATCTCAGAGCGAAGCGGTGGGAGACGATGCGGTCAAGGCCAGCCAATACGGGATCGCCAATCTCGAAAAGATCATGGCGAATCTCATGGATTGGAGCTTCCGGCCCAGGCAGGACAACAGCCAGCTTGCCGAGTTGTACGGGCAGATAACAGGGCAGTGGAACCGCTACATGGGACATGTCGCCCAATACATCGGTGGACTGGTCAAAACGAGCAAAACCACGGATCAAACAGGCCCGGTTTACGAGCCGGTTTCCGAAAAGAAACAGCGGGAGGCTCTGATGTTTCTTGCGGATTATGGTCTGAAAACTCCGGCCTGGATGATCGAAAAGGAGATCCTGGCCCGGATCGAGCATGCCGGGATCGTAGAGAGGATTCGCGGGCTTCAGGTCGGTGTCGTGAACAGGATCCTGGATTTCTCCCGGCTCCAGCGAATGATCGAATCCGAAGCCAAATGGGGTGCCCAGGCCTACTCGTTAGGGGAACTGTTTACGGATCTCCACGCGTCTGTCTGGTCAGAACTTGCCGGCCCCACCCCTATCGATGTCTATAGGCGAAACCTGCAAAGGGGATACATCGAACGCTTGGAGTACTTGATGACCCAGGAACCCCCGCCGATCCCGGCCCGTTTGCGAGCTTTCATGGAAAGAACGGATGTCAACGTCGCCCAGTCGGATATCCGCCCTTATGCCAGGGGCGAGCTGACCAAGCTGAGTCACGAAATCGGGATCGCCTTGAATAAGATAAAGGACGAGACGACCCGGCTTCACCTGATTGACATCCGGGAAAGGATCGAAAAAATCCTGAATCCTTTTCCTGCGAATAAATAACGTTTTAAATAAGGCGGAATCAATCCGTCCGTTGGTACACGACCTTTCCGCCGACGATGGTATAATCGACTTTGGCAGACATGATCTTGTCTTCGGGGATGGTCATCAGATCGCTGTCGAAGATAACGACATCACCCAGATAATCTTCTTTGATCATTCCTTTGCGGCCTTCCATGAATTCCGCATAGGCTGAACCCAAGGTGTAAAGTTCGATCGCCTCCTCCATTGTCAGTTTTTGGTCCGGGAACCAGCCTTCGCCTGGCTCGCCGGCCCGGTCTTTCCGGGTGACAGCAGCATACAAGCCTTCTAGAGGATCGAGAGGCTCTACGCTGTAATCCGTGCCAAAGGCGATCCTTGCCCCCGCATCCAAAAGTCTTCTCCAGGCATAAGCTCCTTTACAGCGCTCCAGGCCGATCCGTTTTTCGGCAAACCTCTTATCCGTGATGCAGTGGGTAGGCTGCATGGAGGCGATAACACCCATTTCGGCAAAGCGGGGAATATCCTCATCGATGAGCACCTGGGCGTGCTCGCTCCGGTGGCGGCTGTCCCGCACGCCGTTTGCATCCCGCGCCTTTTCGATAGCGTTCAATGTCAGGTGATTCCCCTTGGATCCGATGGCATGGATCCCGATCTGAAAGCCCATTTTATCCGCCGCAACGATGATCCGTTCCAGCTCTTCATAAGATTGAAAAGGCAGCCCGCTTTTGTCCGGTTCGTCTTCGAAAGGCTCGAAGAAAAGGGCCGTTCCCGAACCCAGCGTACCATCGATATGCCCCTTGAGATAACCGAACCGGATCCAGTTGTCCTCGAGGGGATATTTTTTTAGCAATTCCTGATATTCCTGCAGCATCTCGTCGGTCAGACCATCTAGTCTCTGCCCGACATAGACACGGAGGGTCAATTTTCCCATGTCACGGAACTTCTGGTACATTTCGAAATCTCCGGGAGGCAGCTGGACTGTCGTCACTCCCAGCCTGGCGGCCATGTCGAAGGCGGCCTGCCATTCCCGGACACGTCGGGCCTCCTCCTCTTCGGGAGTCCTTTGGATTTCGATCTCGCCGTATTTCAACAACCGCCTGGCCAGTTCTTTGATGATTCCAGTGGGTTCCCCGGTCACCTTGTCTTTCTGGATCTCGCCGCCTGGAGGATCGGGGGTGTCTTTCGTGATCCCAGATCGACGGAGCACATAACTGTTGACCAGAACCGAATGGCCGTCCGCCCGACTCAGTACGACCGGATTGTCCGGCGATACCGGATCGATCAACTCTTTAGTCGGCCACTGCTTGTCGACGAACATCTCATGTTCCCAATTCCCTCCCCTTATAAGCTCCCCGGGTTTTGCCTGGGCCACCTTTTCGGCCACTTTTTCCGTTATCACATTCGGGTCGGTGATATAGCGGAAGTCGATGTAGTCAGGATCGATCCCGCCAAAATGGGCATGGGCGTCATTGAAACCCGGGACCACCAACCGGCCCCGTGCGTCGATCACCTGGGTATTCTCTCCATCGATATAACGCTCGATGTCTTCATTCGTCGTTACCGCCATGATCCATTCCCCTTTGAAGGCGATGGCCTCAGCGCGGGGATTGGCTTTGTCGACGGTGACCACCTTGGCGTTTTGGATCACCAGGTCAGCCGCAACGGCTTCTTCCTTCGGGGCACAAGCCGCGACTGCCAGTAGGAACGCCGGGAATATAAGCCAGAGTGCCTTTTTTTTATTCATGCGATTCTCTCCTTTCTCCGTTCATCGATTTTGGGATTCCCTCATTGTGCCTCTTTTTTTTGCGCATTTCAATGATTGACTTTCTATCGGATTTGGATTTTAATATCGTCTTTCTATGGGAAAAGCTGCAAAAATATTCATTGTCTTACCAACGTTGCTGGCATGTACGATCTTCACGTCTTGCCAAAGGGATCAAAGCCAAATGGAAAAAATAACGAGCGAAGCTCTGGGCATCCAGGCCAATCTGGTATTTTTTTATTACCCGGACCTCGAAGAAGCCGAGCAATTTTACGGACATCTCCTGGGATTCGAAAAGGTTCTGGACTATGGATTTGCCCGAATCTTTCAGATCTCTCCTTCGACCTTTATAGGCCTTGTGGACGAAAACAGGGGCATGCACGATCCCTCAGAGCCAAAAACGGTGACGCTCTCTTTTGCCACCCAAGAGATCGACCGCTGGTATGAATATCTCAGTGAAACGGGCGTACAGATTCACCGGCCCTTGAGCAACAGCGCGCGAATCCCGATCCGAGGGTTTGTCGCGCTGGACCCTGCCGGATATTTTTTGGAATTCGAGACATTCCTGGATCACCCCCAAAACATGCTGATCCATGAACATCTCGCTACCGAGAGAGCTCTGCACCCTCTTCACGGTCAAGATACAACCCGGCCCGCAGAATGCGGCATTCTGGCTAATATCGTCTGGCTGTATTACAAGGACATCCCCGAGGCCCAGGCATTTTATGAAAACACGTTCGGATTCAAGCTGCTTGTGGACCAGGGATTTGCCAAAATTTATTCCTCCTCTGCTACGGGATTCATCGGGCTCGTAGACGAGTCAAAAGGCCTTCACCGCTTCACTCCGGAAAAAGCTGTCAACGTCTGTTTTTTGACCGACCGGATCGATGGCTGGTTCCGGCATTTCCAGGCGAAAAAGGTAAAAATCAAGGACGTCCTGGAGGAAATGGAAAGCATCCCGGTCAAAGCTTTTGTCGCTTTCGATCCCGGCGGGTACATCATCGAATTCGATCGTTTTTTGGAAAATCCAGAGAACAAGCGCATACGAGAACTGCTCCGCTGATTTATGCGGCTGGGCATCGAGGCTCGAATAATATGAAAAAGGAGGTCGGCATGGGCAAAAAACTCGTTTGGATTCTGGTTGCTGTGGTGTTGATCGCACCCAACATAGGGGCCCAGGACATCGCGCTCAAAGGAGGCACGATCCTGACTATCACGAACGGGACCATAGAAAACGGGACGATCGTCATCCAGAATGGAAAGATCACGGCTCTGGGAAAAGATATCGCTATCCCCTCGGGAATTCCGGTCATCGATACGGCGGGGAAATTTATCATGCCCGGTATCATCGACAGCCACTCCCATATCGCTCTGGCAGACATCAACGAAGCTACGGATCCGGTAACGCCCCAGATCTGGATGTGGGAAGCCCTGGAGCCCGGATCGGATTCCATCCGCAAAACATTGGCCGGCGGGGTGACCACCGTCAAAACCATGCATGGGAGCGCCAATGTCATCGGCGGCGTGAATGTCACGATGAAACTGAAATACGAGAGGCCGATCGAAGAGCTGATCATTCCTGGGGTCCGCCAACAGCTCAAAATGGCCCTGGGTGAAAACCCGAAGCGCGTTTATGGAGAAAGAGGCCGCTCCCCTTCCACACGCATGGGAAGCGCTTATATGGCACGCAAAGCCTTTATCGAAGCTCAGGAATACAAAGCCAAATGGGATAAGTACGAAAAGGACAAAGCCGCAGGAAAAAAGGACCTGACGCCCCCGAAAAAAGACCTCAAAATGGAAACCCTTAAAATGACCCTCGAGAAAAAACTCAGCATAGACTGCCACACCTACCGGGCCGAGGAAATCGTCTGGATCATCAACTTCTGCAAGGAATTCGACCTCGATCTCCTGCAGATCAGCCACTGTATCGATGGATACAAGGTGGCGGACGTTATGGCCGAAGCCGGAGTTTTCTACGGCGGCTGGGTGGATTCGTGGGGCTTCAAGGAGGAGGCTTATGACGGCTGCCCCTACGGTATGCAGATCATGTACGATGCCGGCACCAAAATGGTGATCAACTCGGACAGCCCTGTGGTGGGGCGCTACCTGTTCCGGGAAGCAGCCAAGGTGCTCAAATACACCGAGATCCCGGAAATTGAAGCATTGAAGATGATCACGATCAACGCAGCAGAATCCATGGAACTGGGCGGCCGTATCGGAAGCCTCGAGAAAGGGAAAGACGGGGATATCGCTGTGTTCGATAAGCACCCGCTTGATTCTACGACCAAATGTCTGATGACCATCATAGAGGGGGAGGTCTTTTTCGATTACGCCAGGGAAAGCGTCACGGCCAAAGGAGGAAACCGATGAAAAAATTCACCCCAATCCTTCTAGCGGTATTACTTCTTTTCACAGGCGCAAAAGCAGGCGGAACTGGAGAGACTATTTTGATCAAAAACGGCACGATCGTTCCGGTAGCGGGAGGGCCCTCCTCAGTCGGCGACCTTTTGATAGAAAACGGCAGGATCAGCCAAATAGCTCAAAATATCCAGCCTCCTTCAGGCGCGGACGTCATCGATGCTTCGGGAAAGTATGTCTACCCCGGACTCGTGGCCGTGATGACGGCCGTCGGGGTCACGGGTTACCCGCGGGCCGGGAACGATACCGATGAGGTCGGAACATCCACGCCCCAAATGGATCCCTATGATGCGATCAATCCCGAGGACGACTGTATCGAGGTGACCCGCGTGGGAGGTGTGACCACGGTGCACACCGTCGCGGGAACCCGGAGCGTGATCAACGGCAAATCCGTCGTGCTGCACCTGGGCGGGACATTGGCGGAAGATATGGTCGCCAAACGCTATGTGGCCCAAATCTTCAATATGGGTGCGACGGAACAGAACAAGTACCCCTCGACCCGGCCTGGTGTGATCTCCTATATACGGGACATGCTCAACCAGGCGAAAGATTACGCGAAAAAGCAGAGCGACCGCGATGCAAAATCAGACACAGAGAAAAAGAGCGACAACGACAAAGATGCGCCTGCCAAGAGGGATCTGGCCATGGAGGCTCTCGTCCCCGTTGTCACGGGAAAAACTCCGGCAATTTTTATCACGAACAATGAAGTGACCATCCGCAACGCTCTTGCCATTATCGAAGAATACAAGCTCAGGGGAATCATACGTGCTGGGGATGGGATTTTGAAGTATGCCGACAAGATCGCGGAGGCCAACATCCCGGTCATCTGGGCGGGGACGGAAAGCGTTCCGGAGCGCTGGGAACCCCATGACCTGAATTACCACACGGCAGCAGTCCTTGCCGAAAAGGGCATCCTGTTCACTTTCGATTCCGGAGGATATGGCCCTGGAAGCCGCAATGTGCGCAACATCACAAGGCCTGCAACCATCTCCGTTGCCCATGGATTGTCCGAGCAGGCAGCCCTGGAAGCCCTGACCATCAGTCCGGCCAAAATCCTCGGTATGGACGATGACGCCGGATCTCTGGAAAAGGGAAAGATCGCCAATGTCGCTATCTGGACAGGCAGCCCCATCCAGGAGCGGTCCCGGGTGGAAACCGTGATCATCAAGGGCGAGCGCATCCCGATGGTCAGTTTTCAGACCCGTCTTTACGACAAGTTCAGGAAGATCGTCGAGGAGCGGATGAAGAAAAAGTAATTCCTAAAAATATCGTTGTCCTCAGTTCGAGGATGCAGTATAGTAGACGGTCAAAAAAAGCCATTTGATTGGAGGCAACGCATGAAAAAAGCATCGCTTTTCATTATTATTCTCATTTTTCTCCCCTACTCTCTTGCCATAGGGCAGCAAGAACAGGCCGCAGAAAAGGCCGATCCGATGAGAAATTTTTCTCTTATCGACGAAACCATGCCTGTCGCAGAAAATATGAAGGAAGGATTCGAGTCCATTACGGCAAAGGATGCCGTTGCCTACTTGAAGTTCCTCAGCAATGACCTTCTGGAAGGAAGAGATACCGCCAGCGAGGGGTATGACATCGCCGCCCTCTATGCCGCATCGATGTTCGAGCTCTGGGGGGTCGAACCGGCCGGAGATATGGAACGGCAGAGTTTCGACTTCCGGCGGATGATTCGGGGGGAGACCCAGCCACCACGCAAAAGGACATATTTTCAGAATATCGCCTTCTTGGAAACATTGGGAAGAGAAGGACAGGCCTCTGTCACCCTGCAAAAAGGCCAGATGAAAAAGACGAAAGATTTTCTCCCGGACCTGGATTACAGCTATGATGGGTCCGGAACCCAATCCATAACTGCTCCGGTCGTTTTTGTGGGATACGGCATCCAGGAGCCCTCTTTGAAATTCGACGAGTACAAAAACCTGGATGTCAAAGGCAAGTTCGTGATGATGCTTTCAGAGGCTCCCGGTAAAGGCGATCCGGCATCCCCCTTCACCCAAGGAGAACTCAAAGAGAAATACTTTCCGGAACGACGAATGATGAGAAGAAGACAATCGCGCTCTCCCAAATTCACCACCGCCAGAGAATTGGGGGCAGAAGCCGTTCTCCTCGTGGAAAACTCGCCTGAGGAAAATCCCGAGATCACACGAAGCACGCTCGATGAACAGCGGATCGACGATGAAGAAACCATTTATCCGGTCCCACGCCGCCGGATGACCCTCGCCGACAGTACCGTCCCATCCAGGTTCGGGGAATCTATCCAGACGATCCGCATCTCCCGGAAGATGGCCGACGAGATCTTGAAGCTGGTGGGGCAGGATATCGAGACACTGAAAGACAAGATCGAGACGACGCTGGAAAGCCATTCGATGGCTCTTCCTGGTGTCATGTTTACAATCGAAAATAAAGCCAAAACAAAGCTACTCAACAGCATGAACGTTCTGGGTTACATCGAAGGATCCGACCCGGAACTCAAAAACGAAGCGGTCGTGATCGGCGCCCACCTGGACCACGAGGGCCGCAGGGGGGATTACATCTTCAACGGGGCGGACGATAACGGTTCCGGTTCCGTCGGTGTCATGGAGATCGCCGAGGCTTTTGCCAAGAATCCGGTCAAACCCAAGCGCTCCATCGTCTTCGCCCTCTGGACCGGCGAGGAAAAGGGATTGTACGGATCCCACTATTATGTGATGCACCCCTTTATCGAAAAAACAACAGCCAATTTGAACCTGGATATGATCAGCCGCATTTATGAACAAGAGGATCTTGCCATGATGTCCCGGAGATGGGGCGACATAGGAAAAGACATCATAGAAAAGATCGATACCCAAAAATACGCCGAATACGAATTCGATGCCAGCGCTCCCGATATCGGCGAGATCATAAGGAAGAACAACAGCTTTGTCGGCCTGCACTTGCGTTTCCAGGAGCCGGGAAGATCCATGGGTGGCAGCGATCACATGCCCTTTGACCAAAGCGACATCCCCTGGGTGTATTTTTCCGCGGCCATGACTGAGGACTATCACGAGCCCAGCGATACGGTGGATAAGGTCAGCCCAGACCTGATGGAAAAAATCATCCGGATCACATATTTGACCGCATTCGACCTGGCAGACAAATAACCTGAATTATTCATAAAAAATGCCGATGCCTTTAATCATTTCCCAAAAAATTGAATCTCGAATCTTATTAGAAGATGCACCGGCATCTTTTACCATCCGGGCGAGCCAATCTCACCACATCACTTCGTTGAGGCCCCATCGCGCTATACATTACAGCTTCATGTCCTGCTTCATTACCACCTTTAATACGAGGGTGGGGTGGAGGGCCTTGGCTCGTTAATAATTCAGGGAGGTTTTAAGGGAGGTTTTGCAATGAAAAAGAAAGGAAAAATTCTGCTCATTCTGTTCTTTTCGTTTCTACTTCTATCATCTCAATCCTTTGCCCAGGAGCAAGAAAGCCCGCCAGTCAGGTTAGAAAAATTATCGGACAATCTGTACCAGATCCTGGGCGGCCGGGGCGCGAACGGAGGCGTGTATATTGGAGATAGCGGCGTACTCGTCATAGACGCGAAGATGACCCAAGAATCGGTGAATCAGACGATTGGCGAGATCCAGAAAATCACCGATAGACCGATCAAATATCTCGTCAATACCCACAGTGACGGCGACCATATCGCGGGGAACCGCTTCTTCCCCCTTGACATAACGATTGTCGCCCATGAAAACTGTCGTGAAGAATTTTTCCATCCAAGAGGAAACGGAGGACCATCCACGTGGAACGATCCTGAACTGGCTCCCTTTGTTCCTTCCCTGACCTATCGGGACAAGATGGATATCTATCTCGGCACAAAAAAAATCGAGCTGTGGTATTTCGGCATCGGTCATACCAAAGGGGATACGGTGGTTTACTTTCCTGGAGAAAAAATCGCTTTCCTCGGAGATCAGATATTCATGGGAAGACCCCAGCTCATCCACTCTTACAAAGGAGGAAATTCCTTTGAACACGTGAAAACCCTGAGAAAAATGCTGGACACGATCGCTGCCGTAAGGTTTTGCAGCGGACACAGCGATCCCATAGACCGAACGACGGTCGAACATCACATCGAAGAGATAAAATCCATTCATGCAAAAATCAAATCTCTTGTGGAACAGGGCAAAAGCCTGGAAGAAGTGAAAAAAGAATTTCCGGAAAACCACGCCCGTCTGGTCGAATCCGTTTTCCAAGAACTGAAAGCAAAATCCTAAACGATTTCATACGAAATTCCGTTTTATTTTCCTCACGAATAGCTTATAATAATAACTCTTTATATCAATTTATTTGGCAGAAAAAGCAATCATACTTTATTGCTGCGATCATTAAGAGAACTGCCCTGGAGTAAGCCAAATGAAAAAAGGCTTTATTTTCTTTTGTCTGTTTCTATCCTTCATGATTTTTTGCTTTTCCCTTTCCGCAGGAACGGTCAAGGGAAGGGTTCTGGACGATCAGGGCAAGCCTCTGGCTAATGTCAAAGTAGAAGTCCTGGATACACCCATCTCCACCCAGACCGAGCCGGATGGCGTTTTTTTATTGGAGGATATGGACAAAGGCAAAATGTTCGTGACGTTTTCCCATCCGGATTATATCAGCCGGACGATTCAGGTGATCGTGGAAAAGATCCCCGATGAGATGATCGAGATATCCCTGAGAGCAAAAAATCCGATCCTGATGACCATCAAAGAAGAAATCACCGTAACTGCCGAAGCCGATTCGATCATAGACATCAATCTTCCCTCCCATAGAACCATTCTTCCCAGCTCTGTTCTCACGGAAATGGGGACATCCAACCTGGCCGAATCCGTCGATAAGGTTCCGGGGGTCGCTGCGGTGGGAAAAGGGGGATATTCGATGGTCCCTGCGATCCGGGGCCTGGCCGAACACAGGATCCTGCTGCTCGTGGATGGGATCCCGATCACATCTGAAAGACGGATCGGAGCCAGCGCTTCATTCATCAGCCTTGGGGACATCGACCGCATCGAGATCAACCGGGGTCCCTATTCCGTCTTCCACGGCTCAGGGGCAGTGGGAGGAATCATCAACATCATCACCAAATCTCCTTCCCCCGGCTCTCGATTCCAGGGAGATTTCAACCTCAGTTACAATACTGTCCGAAGCGAGAGGGCCGGTACCGCGATGTTCAGCGGCTCATTAGGGAAATGGGGTTTGATGTTAGGCGCCAGCGGGAAAAAAGCCGATGACTATTCGGCTCCTTCCGGCGAGATCGAATGGTCCCGGTACGCCGATTATGACATGCTGTTCAAGATCAACAAAAAAAGCGAAACATCCGAATTTTACGCCACGATGTTCCACGGCGAAGGAACGGATATCGGCAAACCCAGCCCCACCTCCCGTTTGAAACCCAGATGGTACCCGGACGAAACGAACACGCTTTTTACCATCGGCTACAAAATGGATAATTTCTGGTTTTTGGACAGCCTGAACGCCAGCGTCTACGCCCTCCGGTCGGCCCTGGATACCCAGGGGGATAATTTGAGGGAAGCCTCTCTGACGGTAAAAAAGAGAAATGTCGCAGCGGTGGAAGGCACGAATTACGGCTTCAAGATACGCGGCGGAAAAGCATTGGGAACAGCCCATACGCTCAACTTCGGCCTCGACTTTTTCGGCCGCGCCGACATAAACGACCGGAATACCGAATGGGAATACGATGAAAACGGCGATATCACGAAACAAACCGAAGAGACATCGCTGCAGGATGCCCGGAGCAGCAATATCGGATTTTATATCGATGACAAATTTCAGATCAGGGATGATTGGACTTTCAATGTCGGGGCGCGTTTCGACATGATTCGAACGAGCAATCTCCTGCTGGAGGGCAGCCGCATAGCCAGGAACGATGACTTTTTTTCGCTCTATCTGGGATGCATTTTCCAGATCACTCCCAATTTTTCCCTGCTGGGCAACGTGGGACAATCCTTCCGGTTCCCGTCCATCAGCGAGCTTTATTATTCCGGTCTGACCGGAAGGGGGACCGTGTTCGGGAATCCGGACCTGTCGCCGGAGAAGAGCCTGAACTTCGATCTGGGATTCCGGTATCTCCACGAAAAATTCTTCGCCTCCATCTATGGATTTTCCAACGGGATAAAAAACATGATCCAGAAATACGGCGAATTCGATGAGGAAGAATACTTCTACCGGAATTTGACCAGCGGTCGTGTCTATGGGATAGAGGGAGAATTTTACTTTTCTCTCGTTAAGGATGTGGAGCTTTTCATCAATTTCCACCACATGGTGGGCAAAGAAAAAGACACAGACGAGGCCTTGAACTACATCCCTCCCTCGCGGCTGACATTTTGGGCGAAATATTCCCCAGGCAGATTTTGGATCGAACCCAGGGTCACAATGACCTCGGATGTAAAAAATCCGGGCCCCCTAGAGATAGAAACTAATGGGTACCTGCTCCTGGACACGATCGTGGGCTTCAAAGTCAATAATAGCCTGACGCTCGTCGCTATCGTCCAGAATATCAGCGACGCGACGTACCGGGCTTCCGCCGACGAGGCTGGTGTGGATGCGCCTGGTCGGGGATTTGTTTTCAGGGCGAACTATTCGTTCTGATCGATCCGCCCGGCTAGCTTGCAATCAATCATCGAGCATCATGGGATCCAGGCGAACCAAGACGCTTCCCTTGTACGTTTTTCCATTGACCGACAGTTTCACGGCATAGGTTCCAGGCTCGGCTTCCGTCGCTCCCATTCCCCGGCCTCTTCCGCGGTACCGCATGAACCCGCCGAATCCGATCGTCTCATAGGCCTTCCTCTGGATCTCCGCCGCTTCCCTGTAACTGAGCCCGGGCTGTTTGAGTTTTTCCAAGGCCTCCTGCACGATTTTTTTCGGTTCCGCCTCAACTTCGGGACGCTGAAGAATCCTGTCCATCATTTGCTGCATCTGCGTGATGTTCTGCTTCAATTGCCCGGCAGGCGGATCGAACCGCATGTCCCACATCAGGCGGTTGATCCCCGCCTTTGTCTCTTTTAGGGAATATTTTGTCGTCAAGGTCCCCGTGGCATCGGTAATTTCGATCTCGACAGGTCCTTCCGGATCTTCCTTGAGATAAAAGTCGATCGATAATCCCGGCGCCGGATTTTCCCCTGCAAAATAAAGGTTTCCGCGGCCATAACCTCCTCGGCTGAGACTCAGCCAATGCGTACCCGGAAGATCGTTTTCGAAAAGATGGGCTTCCGCAGCAATGACCTCATCCGTGGCCTGCTGAAGGGGGGAAATGTCATCCAGAATCCATATGCCGCGGCCGTGAGTTCCGGCGATCAGGTCGTTATCGCGGGGATGGATATGAAGGTCATGGAATGCTACGGTGGGCATGTTGCAATTGAGGTTCGTCCAGGTGTTCCCGCCGTCCAAGGTGAAAAATACGGCGAACTCGGTCCCGACGAACAGCAGGTTTTTGTTCTTCAGGTCTTCGCGGATGACGTATACCGGCCCGTCCTCCGGAAGGTTCCCCGCGATATTCGTCCATGTTTTGCCGAAATCGGTTGTTTTGAATACATAAGGCTCGAAAAGATCGCTCCTATGCCCGTCAAAGGTGACGTAGCACGTTCCCTCGTCAAAGCGAGATGCCTCGACACGGCTTACCCATATCTCTTCGGGAACATCGGGGATATTCTTCCTCACGTTTGTCCACGAACCCCCGTCGTTGCGGGTTATCTGCACATTTCCATCATCCGTACCAACCCAGATCAGGCCGGGGGTGATCGGAGACTCAGATATCGTCGTGATGGTGCAGTGGGTTTCCGCTCCCGTCTGATCGAGCGTTATGCCCCCCGTGGGTTTGCTGTGCTTATCCGGATCGTTGGTGGTGAGATCAGGGCTTATGATCAGCCAGTTATCGCCGCGGTTTACCGATTTGAAGAGGCGGTCGCCACCGAAATAAATCGTGTGCGGATTGTGCGGAGAAATAAGAATGGGAGTACTCCAGTTTTGTCGGAAAGGGGATCTTCCGCGTCCGAACATGCTGGGCTGTTCTTCTGCTTCGGGTTTTCCTTTCGGACTCGGAGGGGCATGTTCACCCCAGTTGTAAGTGGTCTGCAGGGAAGGTCTAATCCGGTCCGACTCCCTGGTCTCTACGTTGACCCGGAAGATATTACCGCCCTGGCTCTCGCCGTATGCGATGCGCCAGTCCGTGGGATCGTTCTGCGTATAGAATCCATCCCCTCCTCCTAAATTGAACCAAAAATCGGTGAGGATCACCCCCTCTCTATGCATGCTGGGGCCGCACCATGTGCCGTTATCCTGCATCCCTCCATAGACATAATAAGGATCTCGCATATCAGCGCTCACAGCGTAAAATTGTGTCACACAGAGATTGTCGAACAGGATCCAGGTTTTGCCATGATCGTGAGTGATGGATGCCCCCCCATCCTGGCCCACATAAAAACGGTTCTTATTGGTCGGATCGAGCCACATGGTGTGGAAGTCCGGATGAAGTCCCTGGATGGTCTTGAACGTTTTCCCGCCATCTTCGGAATACTGCATGCTCGTGGCCAGGTAATAAACCAGCTCGTCGTCGAACGGATTGATATAGATATGGCTGTAATAGAACGGGCGGACGTTTATCCGGTTTTGATACATCCACGTATCTCCCCCGTCTTCTGAACGGTAAATGCCCGTACCCAGCTTGGACATGTCCTCATATTCCGGGTTGGGTTTCTGGGTCTGGCCTTCCCGGATCGTAGCCTGGGGCTGGTAACCATGCTCGACAACAGCCATCAGGACATCCGGGTTGCTGCGGGATATGGCCAGACCGATCCTCCCCAGGTCTCCCTCCGGGATACCTTCGGTCAGCTTGACCCAGCTTTCTCCCGCATCCATGGTTTTGTAAATGCCGCTGTTAGGCCCTCCGGAATCGAAACGCCAGGGCTGGCGCAGCCGCTGCCAGAATCCTACGTAAAGGATATCGGGATTTTCGGGATGCATCACGAGGTCGATGGCCCCGGTTTTTCCATCATCCGGCAATCCGTTCGTCAATTTTTTCCAGGTTTTCCCGCCATCAACGGTCTTGAACAAACCGCGGTCTCCGGAATATCCCCAGGTATGGCCGGTGGCCGCCGCATAGACCGTCTCCGGGTCGGTCGGATGGGTGATGACGCGAGCGATCGTGTGCGTGCTTTTCAATCCCATATGAGTGAATGTCTTTCCACCGTCCACGGATTTATAGATGCCGTCTCCCCATGCTATGCTGTTACGGCTGCACTCCTCCCCTGTCCCGACCCAGATGATATCCGGGTCCTTCTGGAAAAATGCCACATCCCCGATGGATGCCGATCCGTATTTGTCGAAGATCGGTTCCCATGTCGTGCCGGCGTTCACGGATTTCCAGACACCTCCCGAAGCGCTCGCTACAAGCACCTGAGTAAAGTCGCTCTCCAGGGCCTCGAAATCCGATATCCGACCGATCATATTGGCCGGGCCTATGTTGCGCCACCCGAAATCTTTGATCAGGCTTTCCTCCGTTGTCTGGGGAAAAAACGGATTGGTCATGCTGAGAATAAGACAAACAAAAGCCATCGCCCGACAAGTTTTCCTGAAATGCTCCGCCATCCTTTACCTCCTCGATTGAGTAAATCGCATCCTTATTTCTGTCTATGTCAGAAAAAATATTTTAAATGCGGATCGAAGCCAGCATTTATTCAAAACAAGCCATTATATCTAAAAAAACCGTTTAAATACAACGCGCAAACGAACAGCCCTCGGAATGCCGTTCCCTTCTCGGTTTAAGACCTGGGCTATGGCTAGCTGGGCTCATGGGCAGAAGATGACGTCAAGATGGGATTTCAAGGCGATGCCGGAGCCGTTGACGAAAACGGATTGATTTTTTCAGCGACAGAACTGAAAACTAAATTATTAGTTGACCAACTATACATGCAGTTGTATGATACAATTTCCCTATGAAGACAAACAAATGAAAAAACTAGCTTTTATCGGTATTTCGGTGCTCATGACAGCATTCTTCACTCAAGCTCGAGAAAAAGATTTCCCTAGGCTCACCGGCCCATATCTTGGCCAGACACCGCCTGCAAATGAACCAATTTTATTTGCTCCGGGAATCGTGTCCAATGGCAGAAACCACAGCAGTGTAGCGATCAGTCCTGATGGAAAAGAATTATACTGGAGCGGTGCGGAAAGAAAAATATGGTTTACAAAGCTGGAGAGTGGAAGGTGGACCAAACCGGAGGTGCTTTCATTCTGTAAAGAGGATTCATATGAGTACGATAATCCTTTTATTTCTCCTGATGGAAACAAAATGTTGTTTACTTCATTCCGTCCAGGGGCTGTTTCGCAGGAGAAGGAGACGATCTGGTATGTCAAAAGAACCTCTTCGGGATGGTCCGATCCTGTACCGGTCAGCTCTAAGGTAAACGAAACACCTTTACATTGGAGCATTTCCGTATCTGATACCGGAACACTTTACTTCCAATTTCAGGATGCAAGTGGGAAATCTCATGGAGGAATTGGCGATATCTATTATTCAAAGATGGCTAATGGCGAGTATCAAAAACCTGTCAGCATCGGTCCGGCTATCAATACTCCGGCGACGGAAACCTGCCCGCATATAGCACCTGATGAATCGTTCATTGTTTTTACAAGATTTGACGAAACAAATGTAAAAAATACAGGAATCTTTATAAGCTACCGGGACAGATCGGGTAAATGGCTGCCGCCAGTATTAGCTGCGGGGGGAGACCGAAAATCAGGTGGACTCAGCCCTCGGATATCACCAGATGGCAAATATTTGTTTTATGTGAATGGAGGCATGTGGTGGATGCCGGCTGCATTTGTCGAGGAACTGAGACCGAAGGAATTAAGAAACGATTAAGGACTTGCGACTGCCCGTTCCGCTCGAATTGATCCGCTACCGAAAATGCACATCCAAAGGCGTTACCGCCTTGGAAGGATTCGCCTGGACGTTCAGAATTTCTTTCCAGGTGTTGCTGTCCGGTTCGCCGATCTTTACGGTGTACAAGCCCGGCTCGAAAACTTTTGCCTGGAAAGATTGTCCGTTGATCCGGAGCGCATAGACCATCTCACCTGTCTGTTGATAGAAGATCTGTACGACAGGATCTTCTAAACCGGTGACGCGAATCTCCGGAAGCCAGGCTTCAGCCTTTTTCCCGTAGTTATCCACTTGGTTGATCCGTATCGGCCATCCCGGGAACGGCTTATCCTTTTCGGGATCCGCCCAGTAAGGCCAGTTTTCCAAAAGGATCTCGCGGCTATTTTTGTCAAACGTGATCACACTATAGCCTGTGGCCAGTTCATGGTGCCTAATGGGATGGATCGTCGATTTCTGGGGGTTGGCGACAGCGAATACCGTCACCTTGTTCCCGAAGCCGTCCTCGAAATCCCCGGTATACTTAGGACTTCCCGGTGCTCGGTTTTTCCCTGGAAACGGAGGCCACCAGCGCCGGGGAAAGAGATTGCCGGTCGCAGGCGATACGATGACGAAATTGGAATCGCGCCAGCCCTCCACACCGTACTGGCTGGTGTTGGCCAGGTGCTGATCTCCGACGATATGTGTGGCAAATGCTTTCCGGAACCGCCTGATGGCCTCATCCCTTCCGATTTGAGGCCATCCGTCTGAATCGAAGTCGGCCACCAGCTTGTCCCCTTCGACATAGGTTCCCGCATCGGGAATGTCCAATCCGGGCACGACACCATCGCTCTTGGCAGACTCCGGCAGCGTGGCCACATTGGCAAAAAGAGTTTGGGAAACGACCGCTTTCATCCACGTTTTGCCTGACCAGTCTTCCACCCAATGATCCAGGAATCTCATCTGGCGCTCGCCCAGGAGAACGGCATCTGCGATGCGCGATCTGGTTTTCACATCCCATGCTGGATTCTGGACCCAGCCGTTCACGATGTCCGCTTCCGGCAAAAGAGACCGGGGTGCGGATTTAAATTTGCGGTCCTCGAGAACAGCGAGGCTCAATCCTCCGATATTGCATTCGGTAAAATACACGCCTATCCCCTGTTCGACTGGTTCGGGATCGAAGGGATCGGGCAGATGGCTCGTCTGTGTGGTCTGGACCATATTCACGAATTCCGGAGACATTCTGTAACCCCCGGCATCCTGGGCCTCGCTCCCGGTCAACCCAGGAGGTGTGGCGATCCCCCCGGCGCCCCAGACATTTCCGTGATAGACGTCATGGTCATCGGGAATGGCTATTGTCGGCACCCGGATGCAAAGCTCTTTGTTGGAGATACACCAAAGGTACCACTTGTAGAGATAGTCCAAAAAAGCATGATCACGGTCGGCCCGCGTGGGCGAGGCACCCTCATAGACTTGGTCTCCTGTAAAAACCATCACATCCGGATCATGTTTTTTCAAACGTTCCAGCAGACCGGCATGGGGATACAGAACTCCCCAGCCCCAAGGGTACCATTCCCCGTCCACTCCACTCCAAAATCCCTTTCCGGGCCTTACGACCTGTTTCACACAGCTCATCGAAATCATGACCAGCCTGTCCTTGTCAAAGGGATCTTTTTTTATGATTCCCTCCAGCAGATATTTTCGTTCCTTTTTGCGACGCAAAACATATTCCACGCGAAAAGGCACATCCTGTTCGTAGTCCCAGTTCTCGATCCGGAAGGGAGCCGTGAAAGAAGGATAAAGCAATGCCGATGTGCCGACATGCTTCCAGTTTTCGGACTCCCGGATGTAAAGGTCGACGGCCCGGTTATCCGATGCGGCAAGGGGCATAAACTGAGCAGTCAGTTTCAGCGTGCCCCGGCTCAAAGTGTAAAGGGCTGTCACGATCGGTCCCAGGTTTCGACCGGGGAAATGCTCCAGTTTGGATCCGGTGACGTTCCAATCTCTGAATGCAAATCGGTTATCCGTATCCCCCGCATAACCGCCATGGGAAACGAGCGCCACATTCCCCGCAAGCCGGTCAGAGGACAATCCAGAGATTTCTAAACTCGAGAGAAGTCCTTTCCCGGCCAAATCCAGGGCCTCGAATGTCAACGTGTATCCTTTGTCTCCCGGCTTCAATCTCAATTCCAATCGGATCTCTTGCCATTCCTTCGGTTCGTCATTCTGGTAGATCAGGTACGCATCCTTTTGTTCCAAATCCCGGACAAACAGGTGTCCTTGCCCATCACATCCCACAAACAGGCCAGCTTGTTCTCCATAGGCATGATGGATGAGGGAAGCCGAACGAAAATCCAGATCTTTTCCCGCGCCCAACAAAAATCCAACTGCACAATCCGATGCATTACCATTGGACAGTTTGCGCACCCAAACGGCGCTTTTCATTTCTCCCGGAGATTCTTTCATTCTCATGGTCGTCAAATGAAGGGTTCTCATCGGGAGAGAACTCAAACACTCAACTTCTCCCTTGGCAATTCGCCAATCCTGCAAGCGGTTAGCCCACAGGGCTGGTCCGGTCCATGGGCCATCCGGAGAATAAGTCCATAGGCTGTTATACTTCGGCTCCTTGGTAGAAACGCAACAGGATAGAAGCAGCACGGCGACCAAGGCACAAATGCCCATGAATCCATAATTTTTTTTTGAAAATTCGGGCATGGCAAGTTCTCCCTCGGAAGATAGCGGGATAATATCATAGGTCCGATTATGTTCGCAATGCCCGAAAAATCGACCGGATTTCCTCCTTGACAACTTTTTAACAAACCTTTGACAAACCGATAACAACTTCAAATCCCGAAAGGATTACATTCCTAACGAGGAATAAATGAAAACACGGGAGGAAAACATGTTAGCAAAACCGGAAGAATGCGCTCCGAATACCCGGCATTTTCATGCCAAATGCATGCAGTTCCAGGAGTTCGCCGATAATTTTCTGGCTCATCTGAAGGACAAAAATCCCTATATGCGGGTCATCGATCCCACCGCAGCGCCCGTCGTTTCCAAAAACGGAAAAAGTCTGATCATGCTGGGATCGAATAATTATCTCGGTCTTTCAACCCACCCGGTCGTAAAAAACGAGGTAAAAAAGATCATCGACAGGTATGGGACCGGGTGCTGCAGCTCCCGGATATTTGCGGGCACGACCAGCCTGCACCTCCAACTGGAAGAGGAGCTGGCGGATTTCAAAGGGACTGAAGCAGCCCTGTTGTTCAGCACAGGATACATGACGATGATGGGGACGATCACCGCTCTTATGGGAGAAAATGACGTGGTATTCAGCGACCAGTTGAATCACGCCAGTATCATCGACGGGATCCGTCTCGCCCGCACCCAGAGCCGGGTCTACAAACACAACGATATGACAAACCTCGAGGAACAGCTAAGGCAGTCTCCGCCCGGAGGGGATAGACTTATCGTGACAGACGGAGTTTTCAGCATGAAAGGGAGCGTAGCCAACCTCCCGGGAATCAAAAGACTGGCCGAAAAATACCACGCAGCCGTGATGGTGGATGACGCCCATGGAACGGGTGTTATGGGAAAAAATGGCCGGGGAACGGCAGAGCATTTCGCCATGGAAGACCAGATCGAGATCCATTGCTGCACATTCAGCAAAGTTTTCAGCTCTGTGGGTGGCGCTGTATGTGCCAGCAGAGAACTCATCGAATTCATCCGATTCAACTCCCGGCCCTATCTATTCACCGCCAGCCTGCCTCCATCTGTCGTCATGGCTGTCCTGGCCTCACTACGTGTCCTGAGAAGCACGCCAGAATTGCAAACGCGACTCTGGCACAACGTGAAATTTCTCAAAGACAATCTGCGGAACCTCGGCTTCCGGATCGAACCTACCCAAACGCCTATCATCCCATTGCTGATCGGAGACGATCGGAAAGCCTTCCAAATGTCGGTGGAATTGGAGGAAGAAGGCGTCTATGTGAATCCCGTTATTCCTCCCGGTGTTTCGGCGGAATCGTCTTTGATTCGGATTAGCGCGATGGCTTCTCTCACCAAAGAAGACCTGACTTGTGCCTTGGATAAATTCCGGCTTGTGGGAAAGCGACTCGGTTTGATCTAGAGGAGGAGAGGGAGGACATGAAGCATCACAGCATTTTCAGCCTGGCCTTTTGGCGATCGTTCTGGATCATCATGCGGCCGTACCTGCTCTTCGTTTCCGGAGCGGCCGGGATGAGCGGCTTTGCGGCAGGACCGGAAAGAGGGATAGGGATCGTCGTAATCGTTTTCCTGGCTTTTTTTTTCTCCTACGGGCTCGGTCACGGAGTTACGGACTCCTTCCAGATCGATACGGACTCCCTGTCCTCCCCTTACCGCCCCTTGGTTCAAGGAACCATCACACGCTGGCAATCGCTGGGAATAAGCCTGGTTCTCCTCACCGCGTCCTGCGCGGTGTTGTTCGTCTTGAATCCCTGGATCCTTCCTCTCGGCATTCTGTGTGTCCTGGGATTGCTCACTTATACTCCCTTTAAGCGAAAATGGTGGGGGGGCCCTTTTTACAATGCATGGATCGTCGCTGTTCTCCCGATCATCGGAAAGCTTGCCTCCTCGGGCGTGGGTTATTCTCCTGCGGATGTCCTAGAGACCGGCATGCTTGTCTTGATAATCATCAGCACATTTTTCGGCTATGCCAATTTCGTTTTAATGGGATATTTCAAAGATATTTCTGCAGACAGGGCCAGTGGATACAACACCTTCGTCGTCGTTTTCGGCTGGAAAAAAGCTTGCCTCGTCAGCGATCTTTTCGCATCGATCGCTGTTCTTGCCACCGGATGGAGCATCTATTCCGCATTGGGGATAGAATCGGCCTTAACGTGGAGGTTGGCATCTCTGGGAATATTTGCGGCCTCCGTGATCGTCTCGATCGCTGCTCAGTCGGGCATTCACGCGATCCGTGATGAGAACCTGGCATACCGTCCCATCTCCCATGTTGTGCGCGGTTTTCTCCTGCTGCGCCTGGCCGAGATGACGGCCTTAAGGCCATCCTGGATCATCCCTGCGGTCGTATTTTACGGGGCCTATGAATTCACGCTTTGGAAAAGACCGGAAAAAAGGCAGATTTGATATGCATATATTTTTGAATCCCACATGCCACTTCGGTAAGGGGCTGGCAAAATGGGAAAAAATATTCCCGGAAATCCAGCGGTTTTTCTCTTTCACGGTCGACGAACTTCGATCCGCGGACAGCCTGGAAGGACTGCTCCAGGAAAAGATCCTGGCCGGGGAAAAGGTCTTTATCGCAGCGGGTGGAGACGGGACCGTCAATCTTCTGGCAAATGCTTTGATGAAACGGGAGGGATACCACGGCCCGTTCATTCTGGGAGCGATCGGCCTGGGCGGGAGCAACGATTTTCATAAGCCTTTCAGCAATTATCCCCAGATCAAGGGAATTCCTGTCCGGATGAACTTTGAAAAAGCCGTTCCATCCGACATCATTCGAGTCCGATACAAAAACGGCTGTGGGGAAGTCCTCACCCGGTACAGTGCGATCAACTGCAGCATCGGAATCACCGCCCAGGCCAACGCGTTCTGCAACTCGAAAAGCCCTTTCGTGGAGCGCCTGCGTCACATATCGGTCGAAGCATCGGTCATCTACTGCGCCCTGAAAACTCTGTTCAAGTACACCGACATCCCCTGTGCTTTAGAGATTCTCGATGAAAAAAAACGAGAATTCCCGGTTACCAATTTGGGCGTGATCAAAAATCCTCATTTTGCAGGGGGATTGTGCTACGGGACCGGGATAAAACCCGATGATGGCAAACTCGGCGTTCATCTCGCTTTCGGCATGAAAAAACGCGAGGTCATCAAGATCATGGCAAACCTGTACAGGCACAGATTCCCTCGAAACGCCAGAACACGCAGTTGGATCACCACAAGGCTGACGGTCGAATGCGAAAATCCGTTCGTTCTCGAGATCGACGGAGAGGTGGTGGCTACCGATTATGCCAAATTCGATCTGCTGAATAAAGTGATAAGGATATGCCGATGAACCAACTGGAAAAAATTCACGAAAACCGGACCATAGGGAATCTGGCACGCAATTTTTTGCGTTCGCCTCATCAATCGAACGGACTCCACGAAACCGATGCGGAATTGATCGCTCTTGAGGGAGACGAGTCCCGGCTCCTTGCCATCACCATCGACACCATAGCGGATGAGATTGCGGAAGGATTATACCGGGATCCTTTTACCATGGGATGGGTTACGGTGATGGCCAGTTTCAGCGACCTGGCTGCTGTGGGTGCAGAACCGATCGGGATCGTGACCGCCGTTTCGCTCGAAAGATCGAGGAACGCGTCTTTTCGGAGGCGTATCGCCGAGGGGATGGAACAAGCCTGCCGCCGCGTCGGGTCCTTCATTTTAGGGGGAGATCTGAATTTCACCCATTCCATCTCCCTGACGGGGTGTGCGATCGGACAGGTATCTCGAAACAGGAAGATTGCAAGGGTCGGCTGTCATGCAGGAGATGTGGTATTTTTAAGCGGCCGGGCAGGTAGCGGGAATGCGCTAGGCCTTGCCCGCAAAACAAGATTACCGGATGAGGTTTATCCTGAAAAAAAATTCAGACCTGTAGCCAGAACAAGGGAAGCCCTGTTGGTTCGTCAATACGCCTCTTGCTGCATGGACACGAGCGACGGCCTGTTTATAACCATCGATCAGCTTATCCGTCTCAACGGCCGCGGTTTTTCCATACGGACAGACTGGGAAGATATCCTGGAAAAAGATGCTTGCAGACTCTGTGAAGGAATGAATGTTCCGTTCTGGTTTATGGCTGCGGGCATTCACGGTGAATTCGAATTGCTGTTCACCGTACCCGAATCGAAAACACAAGCTTTTCTCAGAGAAGCGGCCCGGATGGATTTTCATCCTATTTCCCTGGGAATAATAACCCAGGCTCCCCATTTCGAGCTCTCTCTCGAGTCAGGAAAAAAAACCGCGATCGACATGACTCATCTCCGCAATCTTTGGGGTAAAACTTCCGGAGACATCGGCCAAATCCTCGAAGAACATTTTTCTTCGGGGAAATCGTGGGGTTTGCATTAGAAGCCCTTCCCAGCCTACAGGTCCCTAATATCGATGTAAATTTTTGCATTTTTTTGCGGAACTTCCTTCCCGTTAGCTAGGATGAAATAATCGATCACCGGAGAAAATCTCCAGCAACATTTTTTAAGCTCTGGGAAAAAGTTTTCGCTTTCCTGGGCCGGCAGGTAGACGTACGACTTGTTCTCTCTAAAAGCTGCATTGTTTATCTGATAAAACAGCTCCCTGGCGCTTGCCGGTGTCGAGGCATAAAAATCGAACAAATGCCAGCTATCGAGGGTCTCGCCTATTTCAGGAATATGGGGAGTCTTCATAAAAAGAGACACGGCTTTTAAGGCCCATCGCAACCTGTCGTATCTTTTCGGGACACATTCGATCCTCTCTCCAAGGATATTTTTATTCGACCAAACCGAACACCCGGCTTCACCCAGAGATGATTCCGTACGATAACTTCTCACATAGCCCGGAAGGCTTCCCGGATCGGGTGAGCAGTAAAAGTCCCGGTCAGGATTGTGCCTCAAAAATCTCTCGTGCGCCGCCACAAAATCCACGACTTCGACCGTCTCGCGAGTTCTGCCCAGTTTATACACCGGATTGACAAGGAACTTGAAGGGGATGATGATTCTGGCTTCGTAGTATCTCTTGATGAGGTGGAGAGCCCGCAGGTTCCGTGCAGCGATCATGCAATAAACAAAATCCGCTTTCGCGGATATCCTTTCGGTTATGCGCAGGCACATTGTCTTTGCGATCTTCAAATTCAAGCTTCGAAATTCAGGGTCTACCCGCAGATCATAAAAATAGCCCGCCCGGATTTTTTTCCCATTGATCAGGACCTCTTTTACCGCTCCGGCGACGACCGAGACGAGCTTCCCTTCGTACAGGCCCACAAGAACGGCAAACTCGTCGTACATTTCCGATCTATCGAGAAAGCTCTGCCTGTGGAAACTGATCTGCAACTCTTTTCCCTGGGGACAGCGTCTTTCCAGATCGAGAACTGCCTGGTCGTCCGAAGGAACATAATCTCTGATTAGAAACGAGCCCTTCTCCATCTTTCTCCTCTAAGCGATTCTCCCGACACTAAAGGTGAACGCATAGCTCATATCCATGTCCTCCAATTCTTTCTCGAGTTCGGGATAAAGCTCGATTCTTGGCTCCAAAGTCGCAGGGATTCCCCTTTTTACCAGAAAGTGTCTGATACAAAGGAGGGCACCGGGCACCGCAACCCTTGCACAGGATTCCAGGATCGAACCGTAGTCTGCCTCGGAAGTGTAAGAAGAAATGTCGGAGAGAGAGAACTTGTGGATACTTTTTTCAGGAAGAGCCCGCAAGAAGTTTTGAAGAGAATCCGTCACGATCGTTATCCGCGAAACATGCTCTTTAAGCAGGGGATAGTATTTTTTTTGCAAATGGATGGGAAGATAATTTTCGTCGACATACTTGTTATGGACCAAAAGGGAAAAAAAATGATTTTCCCTCGCAAGATATCGTTCAAGTGTTTTTGCGAGGCACCCATAGATATATTCTCCTGCAGGGAAATCTTCCGGAACATACCGGTAAAATCCCGGATCCTGAAAAATATATTTCCAGAAGAACCTGTGGCAAACGAACAAAATGAATTTCCGCCAGGCCTCCGTGTTCCACTTTTTCCGACAAAAATCGGTCTGTTCCGCTATATCCGTGAATGCAAACAGGTTTTCGATTTTTTTTCCCCGAATAATTTTGACGAACACGGAGAGACTCTTGAAGTATCGTTCCCAGCGGCCCTGATAAATGACTCCCTTCCTTAGAACCGGGAACTCCCCTCCCCAGAATTCCCTTGCTTCTATGGAAAGATCCGATCGAAGCCGCCAGTACAGGGAAATTCTCCGGGAGGATTCGCGGACCCCTAAAAATTCCAGATATTCATCGTACGTCATGTTCTTTATGGCCGCGATCTTGAGTTCCAGAAGGAAATTTTGCAGGGGATTCATATCGATGGAGATAATCTTTTTCGGACGGGATATCAATAGATCCAGGACGCGTGCCCCACTTCCCGTTATCGCGAGAACGAGATCCTCCTCCCCTATCCTCAGGGCCTTCAGTTCGGAACGGGTGTCCTCGTTACAAGAGGAATAATTGATCTTTCTTGTGAAATTTCGAAAAACCCGATCTCTTTTTTTCATGATGCCTATCCGCAAAACTTTTTGATCTTTATGCTGAATCGCCGGATCAGGCAGGGAAGAAGAAGCATATCGGCAACGAGGGCGCTGAACATGGTGAAAGCCATGAGGATCCCGAAAAACTTGGCAGGTTTGAAATCGTTCGCTAGCAGCACAAGAAATCCCAATCCCACGGTGAGGGAGGTTGTGACCAATGCCCTGCCTTTGACTTCAATGGTTGCTCTTATCGCCGCATCGTAATCGTGACTTGCGTTTTTGAGCTCCGAACCTGCCCGGTGAAGAATGTGGATGGTATCATCCACGATGATCCCTATCGCGCAGGAAGCGATCATAACGGTTCCGGCATCCAGGTTTATGCCGAAAAAACCCATAAGCCCGAAGATCATGACGATCGATGTCAGGTTCGCAAACACAACGGCAAGCAAAAGAGATAACGACCGGAACGTGGCCCCGATTACCAGAATGATCACCGTGAAAGCGATCGAAAAACTGATGACCTGGGTTTTGATGATGTATTCATGAAAATGGGCATACAATGGCATGATCCCGGTCATCTCCACTTGGAGGTCGGATTTTCCGAAAACCGAACCGGCGATTTTTATCAATTCGGACTGCATTTTCATCATATCTTTTGAAGAAATCCCGGAAGGCATACGGAATGTCACCACCGTTTTCTGGAACTCTTTGTCGACAAGATTGCTTAACAACCTGCTGCTGTGATTTTGTAAAAAAGAAATCCCGAAGCCTTTGTCGAAGGTTTTGGAGTCAAGCGATAAGACCACATCGGCCAGAGAAAGTTCTCTGCTCAGCCGGAACACCTCAGCCGCCTTTTCCTGGAATTCCCTGATCTTTTGCAGGGCCTGCCGATTTCGAAACGTGCCTTTTCCCGGGGAAACGATCACAACCTGAACAGGATAAACCCCATCGAAGAACTCATCGAAGAATTTTGCGGATTTTACGATGTCATTATCCGGACCGAAATATTTCAATTGATTCGTATCGACGGTGATCCGCAGCACACCCACAGATAGGATGGCGGTCGCCAAAAGAAAAATCAGGATTATGCCGTTCGTGTGGGAAGCGATCGCGCGGGCATTCCAGGCGATAAAAGCCTGGAATCCGTTGTTGCGTTCCTCGCCAGCTCCGGACTTGGGTTTGTGAAATACGTGCAGGATCAATGGAAAAAAATGAAAAAAAACGAAGAATTCAAAAAGCATGGCCAGCCCCGCATACAGCCCGAACCGGGAGATGGCTTTTGACGGACTGAAATAAAGTGAGAAAAAACCGATAGACGTGGTCAGGCTCGCAAGAAAACACGGCCTCCAGACAGTGGAGATTCCTGCAATGATGGACTCCTGCCAGGAACGAGAATTTCTTCGCTCGTTCCTGGCGCTGCAGACAATGTGTATCCCCACCGAAATCGCAAGAATCAGGACAAGCGGTGTGATCATATTGGTGACCAGGTTCAGAGAATTCCCCATGAAGGCATAAAATCCCATTGCCCAGATAACGGCTACAAGGCCGGTCAGAAGAACGGAAAACACGATGGATATATTGCGGTAGAGCACCAGGAGAATGAGCGCTATGGCTATAAGAGTAAAGAGGATGGCTTTTCCCGCATTTTTTCTGGCATAACGGTCCATCTCCGCACCCAGGTACAGGGAGCCGGAAAGATGGATCTCGCAGTCCTTAGGCCTGCCTGTCGCGATAATTTTCTTCGTCTCATCGATAATTTTTCCCCTTAGAATCTGGGAGCCTTGTTCTGTGACCTGAACGATGATCTGCGTGGCCCGCCGATCACGCGACAGGAAAAAACCGTCGAGCAGCCTTTTTATGGGTTCTGCCCTCATCCCGAGGCTTGTGAAATCAAAAATGCTCACAGCGGACCGAACACCTTCCACTCCTTTCAAGCTTTCTGTAAGCTGTTCGATATAGCTTTTCAACTCTTTATAAGGACGTTCGTGGGAAATGATGCCCACGACCAGGATGTGGTCATTCCCGAATTCTTTTTTAAAATCGAGGTAACGCACGTAATGAGGGTCGTCTGCGTTAAACCACATCTCGGTGCGGCTCTCGACAGAAATATGGAAAAGTCGGGAACCCATGAACACGGTCACCGCGGCCATAAGGAGAAGGACCGTCTTTTTCTTCCTGAAGAGCATTCTCTGGTATGCGATCATTTTTTCTCTTTGAACGTTCGTCATTCGCTCCTTTGGGATAATAGGATTTCCCCGGAGAAAAGTTGTCAGAAAGGTGTCAAGAATTTGTAAATATTCTGTCAATCTCCCAGCCGGACAAAAGGCCCGTATTCTTGACCCCTGTCTGATAATCCCCTATACTCAATCCGAAAAACAATCTTCTCTACTTGCAAAATGGATAAAGCCTCCCGCGATTTTCAGATTTTTGTCAAGCCGGCCGGCGCCCTCTGCAATCTTGGATGTTCCTATTGCTATTACCTGTCAAAAAGAGACCTGTATCCCGATGCCGAATCCTTTCGCATGCCGGATCTTGTCCTGGAAGAGTATATCGTCCAGCACATCGAAGCCTATCCGGGACAGGTGATCCGATTTTCCTGGCACGGAGGAGAACCGACCCTCCTCGGGCTAGACTTCTTCCGCAAGGTCGTTGCACTCCAGCGAAAGCACAGGCCAGGTAACCAGCACATCGCGAACGGCCTACAGACGAACGGGACTCTCCTGGATGGAGACTGGTGCCGGTTTTTCGCAGACGAAGGATTTTTTATCGGCCTGAGTCTGGATGGGCCGCGGGAAATCCACGACCGTCTCCGCAGGGACAAAAAAGGGAGGCCTACGCATGAGCATACGATGCGGGCATACGGCCTCCTGCGCCAGCATCACGTTTACACGGATATCCTCTGCGTGGTGAATGCCCACAATGTCCGATATCCTCTGGAGGTTTATCAATTTTTCAAAAAGATCGGAGCGGAATATGTGAGCTTCCTGCCAATGGTCGAGCCCCTGGCCGGCACTGATAACGATGTCCATCCTCTAACTGTTCCGGCCGATGCCTGGGGAAATTTTCTTTGCACGATTTTCGATGAATGGATCGAGCAGGATATCGGAAAAATCAAAGTGCAGGTTTTCGAGGAAGCCGCCAGAACAGCCTTTGGGCAGGAACACTCGTTGTGTATTTTCCGGCCTGTCTGCGGGGATATCCCCGTTGTCGAACACAACGGAGATTTTTACTCCTGCGACCACTATGTGGATGCCGGACACCGCCTGGGAAATATCATCGAGACGCCGCTGGCAGACATGCTGGAATCACCGGAACAAAAAGCTTTTGGAAGGGCAAAACGGGATACCCTGCCCCGCTACTGCCTGGAATGCGAGGTCAGGGACATGTGCCATGGTGAATGCCCGAAAAACCGGTTCATCCGGACGCCGGAAGGCGAATCAGGGCTGAACTTTCTTTGTGCGGGATACAAACGTTTTTTTTCTCACTGCCAGCCCTTCATCGAAGCGGTGGCCAGCGAGTGGAATCGGCAGGACGCCGAAGCACTCCCCCGTCCGAAAACCGGCCGCAATGATCCGTGCCCTTGCGGAAGCGGCCGGAAATTCAAAAAATGTTGCGGCCCTTAACCTTCAGTCCTTTAGCTTCTCCTTGAAAAAAGCGATCGTCCGTTCGAAAGCCAGCGTTGCCGCTTCTTTGTTATACCGGGAGCCTGTATCGTTATGAAAGGCGTGCCCGACTCCCTCATACATGTGAATCGTGTAATCTACGGACGCCCGCTTCAGGGCTTCCTCGAAAGCGGGAATACCTGAATTGATCCGCTCGTCCTCGCCGGCATAATGGCAAAGCAAGGAGGACTTGATCTTCGGGACATCAGCCGCGTCAGGTTGTCTCCCGTAAAACGGGACCACAGCGACTAGATCGGCGGAGTTCACAGCCATCTGGTTCACTATCCCTCCCCCCCAACAGAAACCCATGCATCCGACCTTCCCTGTAGACTGGGGATGTGTTTTCAAGTACTGGACCGCCGCAACGAAATTTTTCACCGTTGCTTCGGAATCGAGCTTCCGCATCAAAGAACGCGCTTCATCCTCATTGTCCTTCGGGGTTCCCCCAAGCGGCGACAGGGCATCCGGAGCGACGGACAAAAATCCTTCCAGGGCCACGCGCCGGTTCACGTCTTCGATGTGGGGCTGAAGCCCCCTGTTCTCGTGGACCACGATCACCCCGGGAAGCTTTCCCTCTCCCTTTGGTCTGGATAAATAAGCTCTCATATCGCCGGTTTCACCGGGGTATTTCACATATTCCGTGTGCAGACGGGAATCGTCTTCAGGGACGATCTGGGCAGATGCGAAAGACCTTTCGAGAAAAGGGAGCAGTGCGACAGCCGCGGCCGCTCCTCCGGCTAGCTTTGCCAGGGTTTTTAGAAAATCCCGTCTTTCCATCCGGCCGCTTGTATAATCAGAATACAAATCCATTACTCGGGGGTCCAATAGCTCTTGCGGACTTTTTTTCATAAGATCCCTCCTTATTGGAAATTAGAATTCATTCCGTGTCCTTTGAAGTAGCACAAACTTTCGCCCTATGTCAATGAGGATTGACAGGAAAATCCTGAGCGAGCATACTAAGACAAATGGGCGAAAATACTCGTTATGACTACATCATTGTTGGAACGGGCCCGGGAGGAGGAACGGTTGCCAGGGAACTCGCTGCAGATCAAAAAAAGATTCTGATCCTCGAGTACGGACCGAAGCTGAACAAAACGGGTTTTTGGAGCGTCGCTCCCCGGGCATTCCTGGATAAAAGCAAAAAGGCGCTCCGGTCGGACGGAGATATATGGTTCGGCAAAGTGCGGGTGTTGGGAGGAGGTTCCTTTGTGGCCATGGGAAATGCGGCTCGCCCTCCCCAGAAGGTCCTGGACGAATGGGACATGGATTTGTCCGAAGAATTGGCTTGGGCACAAAAAGCCCTCCGTGTCACACCTATGCCGGAAGATTTCATGGGACTTGGGACGAAAAGGATCAATCAGGCGGCCGCATCGCTAGGCTGGGAGATGATCCCCACTCCCAAGTGCGTGGATTTTGATAAGTGCGTCAAGTGCAGTCTCTGCATGTTCGGCTGTCCGACAGGCGCCAAGTGGAACTCTGTGGAGTTTATCCAGAACGCGCTGTCCAATGGAGCCGAACTCCTCATGGATACGGAAGTGACCCATGTTCTTCACGAGAAAGGGAAGGTCACCGGCGTATCTGCCATCAACAAAAACAGGACACACCGTTTCGAAGCGGAAAACGTCATCCTCGCTGCGGGCGCGCTCTCAACCCCTGTAATTCTGCAAAATAGCGGCATTTCTGCAGGCAAGGGATTGGCAGGCGACATTTTCCAGACCACTTACGGCAATCACCCCGATGTCGGGATGAAGGGGGAGATCATATTGGCCACATATCTGGAATCCGTCATTGAAGAGAGAGAATTGTTCCCTGCTCCCTACATGTACATTCCTTATATCGTCCAGCGGGACCGCGATGGGGGTTTCCCTGAGAAAATGGGGAAAGTTCAGCAGGCCAAGATATTGATGAAATCAAAAAGGGTAGATACAAGCCGAATGATCGGGATGATGACAAAAATCCGGGATGAGCGAACGGGCGAGGTGCGTCGGGATGGAAGCATCAACAAGCATCTTACATCCCGGGATAAGGCAAAACTGGCTGAGGCCTACCAAATCAACAGGCAGATCCTAATCGAGGCAGGGGCACATCCGGAAACCATTTTCACCGGGGTTTATGAATCAGGCCACCCCTGCTGCACCGCGGCGATCGGAGAAGTCGTCGACAAAAACCAGGAAGCCAAAATTGCGGGGCTCTATGTCAGCGATGCCAGCGTTTTTCCTTCACCTTTGGGAATACCACCCATCCTGACTATCGTGGCGATCTCCAAACGGCTGGCAAATTATCTCAGGACATGCGACGGATCCTGAAGCCGTTATGCCCTTTCAGATAGCCTGAACTACAAGCTCCAGCCATCCCTATAGGACCGGTGGAGAAACCGGTCGGCATCGGGATTATTGGGAAAACGCATGCTAGCGGAATCCCAGTAAAGTTTGGTACCGGTCCTTATGGCGACATTTCCTAAAAGCACCGTCTCTGTGAGGGGTACTGCATAGTCGAAATTGGAACCTGCCGGTTCTCCTCCCTTGCAGGCTTCGATCCATTCCTGATAATGACCCACAGAACGAGGAATGGTTTTCGCTGGCCGTTGATATGCCTGCATCCTCTCCTCTGGCCAGATCCGCAGCCCGTTCGCACCGTGAGACCCGCACAAGATCATGCCTTTATCCCCGACATATAAAGCCCCGCCATAATCATCTCCCATTTTTATTTCATCGGGGATCCCTTCGGGCCGGGGGGGCATCAATCCTCCGTCATACCACATCAATATCAATGGCGGGAATCCTTCCCGTTCCGGGAACTTGTAGGTGACGAGGGAAGCACGGGGATAGGTCTCGGTATTTATGGGCTTATCCCAGGTAACTTCCGGCACATATATGGAATAGCTGGCTTCGACACTTATCGGAGCGCCCAGTTTCAACGACCACGCCACATGGTCGAGAATGTGACAGCCCATATCGCCCAATCCTCCTGTTCCGAAATCCCACCAGCCGCGCCACAACTGGGGAAGATAACAGGGATGATAAGGCCGGAAAGGAGCGGGGCCAAGCCAGAGGTCCCAGCTCAGGGTTTCCGGGACCGGAAAGGTCTCTTTGGGCCTCTCGATGCCCTGCGGCCACACAGGATGGGGAGTCCAGGCATGGACTTCTTTGATCTCCCCTATGGCTCCGTCCCAAATCCATTCGCAAAGCAGCCGGATGCTTTCTGCGGCATGTCCCTGGTTGCCCATCTGGGTGGCGATACCGGCCTCACGGGCCGCTTCAGCAAGCATCCGGGCTTCGAAGATGGTATGCGTCAACGGTTTTTCGCAAAAGACATGTTTCCCAAGCCTTATGGCCATCATGGCGGCCGCTGCGTGAACATGGTCGGGCGTGGCCACCACGACGGCATCGATATCTTTTTGCTTTTCCAGCATGACCCGGAAATCACGGTAGCGCCTCGCATTGGGAAATTTTGCGAATGACCTTTTTGCTCTGTCCCAGTCGACATCGCATAGGGCTACGATGTTTTCGCTCTGCATTTGCGAGATATCGCCGCCGCCCTGCCCGCCAACGCCGATTCCGGCGATATTGAGCTTGTCGCTGGGGGCGACAAATTTTTTCCCACCCAGCACATGCCGGGGGAGGATCATAAAAGAAGAGGCCGCTGCAGCGGAAACGTTCAAAAATTTGCGTCGGGATATTTTATTCATGCCTGATTCCTTCCTTGTTTTTGCCCTGGTCTTGGAAATATCCGGATATTCAAACAGATAACCACAAAATTGGGGTGATTTCAAGCCAAAAAAGGAGTTTTTATTTGAACTTTTTTTGCGGCTATTTCGTATATATCTGAGAAAACCACCAGACAGGAATGAAAAAGGAGAAGACATGAAGATGAAAACAAGATTTGGACTGATTCTCGCGTTGGGACTGGTTGCAGCCCTTACTCTGACAGCGCAGAAACCTGCCGATATGCAAGGAACCTGGTCCGGGCCGGCTACTCTCGAGGGGATGTCCGATTCCAATGACTTCACTCTGGTTCTTGAACTGAAAGAAGGAAAACTCGAGGGCCGAATATCCGATCAGTACAATACGTTGAGCGACTCCCCTATCGACGAAATCAAGCTGGAAGCAGAGGAGTTCAGTTTCTCCGTCATGGGGATGGGTCCTGGCGGCCAGGAGATTAAACTGGTTCTAAAAATGAAAATCGATGGCGACTCCATGAAAGGGACTCTGGAAATCCCGGATATGGGAATGAACGGCACATGGGAGGCCACAAAGCAAAAATAACATAGATTTTATGATGCCGTAACGGAAACGCGGTCCCCGATACGCGGTCGCTTTTTCAAATCACAGCCGTATATGCACCCTGTTGTACAGATACAGGCGGTCCGCAATTTTAACATGCCGTATCCAGACCAGCTCCTATGTTGATAACAGCGGCATTGCTGTTATGTAATAAGAAATCTCTGACACAGTTCCAAGATTTATTTTGAGAGCTTATCCTCCCATTTTTTCCAGAATTCCTGTATCTTGTCCGCCTTTTGCCGATGTTTTCAGGAATCCGAATCCACCTTAAAGGCCTGTTTGCTCGATCGCGCCGGCGATCCCTTTTTATCCGTAAAGGGCCTCAGCCTGAACGTGTAGGAATATTCTTTCGGGAACAGGGTGTAATGATCCAGAGGACGAGCCCCCCAGGAATTGTCCCCGCCGACCCCGGTCTGTCCGTAGTCTATGTTGACCTGGATAAAATCCCGCTCTATCAGATCCGTTGGATGCTTCGTTCCCCGGCTCTCTTGGGTCAGGTCTTCCGTCGAATACGGCAGGGCGGAAAAACAAATGGTCGGGCTGCCAACGGCCAGAAGGCCGATGCCGTTTTTCCCGGTCAAAGCCATCCACCGGACATCGGTTTTGTATCCGTTCTCCTGGGGACTGGCATACGTCACGTACTGGTCCTGAACCGTGTTGGCATAAAGGCCGATGAACGCACCGGTTTTCCGGTCCCAGTAATTTTCGTGGGGACCGCGTCCATACCACTGGATATTCAGCAAATTTTTGGGGACGGTCATCCGCATCCCAAAACGGAGGAGCTCCGGCAGTCCCTCCTTCCCCGGGATAAAGTGGTTATTTATGATCAAATCCCCCGTATTCAGGATGGCATAAACGACCGTGTGTTTCGATTCGACATCGGGAAGGCTGTATGCGACTCGGATCCGGACTCGTGTATCCCCACTTTCCAGAATCTCGAATCGTTCCAATCGCCGGTTCGAACTGGCTTTTTTCCAGACCGAACACCTTTCGGGCATTCCATTTCCGAAATCGTTGTCTGTCGGCGCACGCCAAAAGTCGGGAACCGGCCCCTCGATCATCAGGCTCGTTCCTAAATAGACGAGGGAAGAGATACAGCCCGTGGATTTGTCGAATCCGACCGAAAAATCCCTGCCTTTCACCTGCACTTCATTTTCCGTCTCAGCCAGGTCCAAAGATAAGCGGCTTGGCAAACCTTCGTCCACAACATCCTGCCGGAAGGGCAAAAGGAACTGTTCTTTCGCGACTTCATGATTTTCGGGGATAAGCCCCTGCGGTTCAGCGCTCCGGACAAAAACATTGAGCAGATATTCCGCCCCCGGACCCGTCTCGATCTCTTCTAAAGCGAAGTGCAAAATCTTGCTTTCCTTCGGCGCGATATCCGGACCGGCCACTTCTCCTGCAAGAATTATCTCGCCATCCTCCAGGACTTCCCAATCGACGACGAATCGGTCCAGGTTGATAAAATCATATTTGTTGACGAGCCTGACCGCCCCTCTTTTCAAATCCACCGGTTCTATCTTGACATACTGGTAAACCTTTTTCACTTCCATCAACTTGGGCGTGACCGTCCGGTCCGGTAGAACGAGGCCGTTCATGCAGAAGTTTCTATCGCTCTTTTCTTCACCGAAATCCCCCCCGTAAGCCCAGTACTCCCGCCCGTCATCCGTTTTTTTTCTCAGCCCCTGATCCACCCAATCCCAGATGCATCCCCCCTGGAGATGGTCGTATTTTTCGATCACTTCCCAATAATCGATAAGATTGCCGACAGAGTTCCCCATGGCATGGGCATATTCACACAGGATCAACGGCCTGTCCTGCGGCTTCTCGGCATACCGGATCATGCGGGGAATCCGGGCATACATAGGACAATAGATATCCGTGTGGGGTTTCAATCCCGCCCGTTCATAGTGAACTGGCCTCGAGGGGTCCCGCCGGTGGATCCATTCGCTGGCCGCCTCGAAATTAGTCCCGTCGCCCGCTTCGTTTCCCATCGACCAGATGATCACGCTGGGATGATTTTTATCCCGCTCCACCATTCGCCGGATCCGATCGATATGGGCTTCTTTCCACTCCGGTTTGTTGGCAAGCGTCTCGGCCGGCCGGTATCCCATGCCGTGAGACTCGATGTTGGCCTCGTCGATGAGATAGATGCCGTACAGATCGCACAGGTCGTACCACTCCGGATCGTCGGGATAATGACATGTTCGGACGGTGTTGATGTTGTGCTGTTTCATCAACCGGATATCTGCGAGCATCGATTCTCTCGTGACAAAATGTCCTGTGTCTGGATCGTGCTCATGACGGTTCACTCCCTTGAGGAGAACTGGGATGCCATTGACCAGAAGCTGTCCTTGTTTGATTTCGACCTTACGGAACCCGAACCGGCAGCTTTCATATTCCAGAACATTCCCGCTGCGGTCTTTCAGCGCCAGCAATACCGTGTAAAGGTTAGGTTCTTCGGCCGACCACATCCGTGGATTCAGGACTTCTGCCTTCATTTTGACCAGGCTTTCCGCTTCGGGAGCGATGTACTCACTTTCTCCCGTCATCAAGATTTCCGCCTCTAGCGGACGCAAATTCCCATCCAAAAGTGTCGCTTCGATGGTTAGCTCCTCTTGTGCTTCCTTCCCGAAATTTTTCACCCTGGCCGTAACGGACAACACGGCATCTCTGTAATCCCCGTCCATATCGCAAGTCACCTCGAAATCCCTGATGTGGACGACCGGAGAGGAAAACAGATAAACGTTCCTGAAAATGCCGCTCAGGCGCCAGAAGTCCTGACATTCCAGATATGACCCATCCGACCACCTGTAGACCTCCGCCGCTATGATATTTTTCCCGTCTTGCAGAAATTCCGTGATATCGAATTCTGCCGGAGTCCGGCTGCCCTGGCTGTATCCCACTTCTTTCCCGTTGATCCAAAGATAAAAGGCGGACTCCACGCCGTCGAAATGGACAAAAACTGGCCGGCCATCCCAACTTGCCGGGACCTCGAACTCCTTCCGGTAGGATCCGACAGGGTTGAAATCGTGCGCGATATAAGGGGGATTTTTTTCAAAAACATAAGGATGGTTCAAATAATACGGAATATCATATCCGGCCATTTGCCAGTTGATAGGCACCTGTATCTCGTCCCAAGGCCCGACATCGTAATCGGGTTTATAAAAATCCTTGGGCCGATCAGCCGGTTTTCGCACCCACATGAATTTCCATTTCCCGTTAAGAGACCGATAATATTCCGACTGAAACCTGTCGCAACGGATGGCGGTCTCTCTGTCCGGATAAGGCATCAGAGTGCAATGAGCCGGTTCCTTGTTCCGGCCGATCATTTCAGGATTTTCCCAATCCAAGGTGGCGTCGGAAGAAATATCGCTCAGAAGCGATCCTCCGAGAAAAAAAACAGCGACTATGATAAAAGATGCGATCCCCTTCCCTTTTCCAATCGTCATTTCCCCTCTCCGTCTAAATGTAAAATAATTTTAAAGAACAAGGACAACGAACCTTTCATTTGGCTTATACGAGTATAACACAAAAAAAAATGCCGAAATAATCCAGAGCCTATGCAAGCATCCAAATTTGATAACCAGAGCTTTTTGGGATGAATGAAGCGGCCTTTGCAGAACTGGAATTCCGCTTAGAGGTTCGGTGTGAGGATTACTCTCTCAAATTCAAAATCCTCATTAGGGTAATTGGACTCAGCGTGCATTATCTCAACTCTTCCGGTCTAAATGTTTCGATAATCTTTGCATCTGACCAGAAGATATCCCTGTTCCCTCTTATGGCGCTTACATAAAAGAAATATTTCCAATCCGGTGTGATATAAGGACGGTTATCCAATCCGGAAGAATTGAAATGTTCACCCATATTGACAGGCTCGGCCCAAGTACCGTCGTTCTTACGAAAAGCGACATAGAGATCGTCCCGGCCGTATCCGCCGGGCTTTTTCGAACAGAAGATAAGAAAACTCTCATCCGCTGCTATGAAGGGATCCCATTCATCTTCACCGGTATTGATAACAGGTCCCAGGTTCATTGCTTCTGTGTATTTTCCTTCGACGAAACGGGAAACATAGATGTCAGACCCGCCTATTCCACCGGGCCGCCTGGAGAAAAAATAAATCGTCCCATCCCGTGTTACGGAAGGATAAGATTCTGAGTATTCCGTGTTCACCGGATACGGAAGGGCGCGGGGTGTCGACCAGCCCTTCTCCGATATCTCGGTGACCCAGATATTGCTCGACTTCGATTCTTCATCTTTTCCCTGTAATGAACGGCGTGATGTGAAATACAACGTTCGGTCGTCTGGAGCAACGGTGTAATCCCCGTCAGAAAACCGTGAGCCGAAAGGAGCCGGTGCGGGCCGAGTCCAGGAACCGTTTTTCATTTCGGTAGTGAATATGTCATTTTTGTCCCCATCTGAAAGCGATCGCCTGAATACAAACAGCGAGCCATCTTTTAAAAATCCCGAACTTCCTTCATCGTCATCCGTCGAGATGATCCCAGATCCAAAGACTTCGGGCATGATTCCAGGCGGTTTCTGGCCGAGATAGGAACCCTTTGCTACAGAAAAATCACTCTGCATTCCGAAGGACGCGAACATCGCAAGAAACAGCAGGCCCGATGAATATAATCGTTTTTTCATAGATTGCCTCCCAATAAAGTCGCCAGCCATGTCCTTTTGGGCGAAAAACTCGAGTTTGAGCTAATGTGCAAAAAATATTCCATTATGTTCTTAGGGGGGGCCGATGAAACGAAATGATTCCGAAATGTCCATTTTTGAACGAAGGATATCCGAATACGGACATTAGTTTCTGATTTAGCCACCAAACCGGCCGCAAATATTTTTCTTTTTTCCAACACGGGAACTCGATCGACGTGGAAAACTTATATATGTTGTAAAAAAATCATACAACTTTGTACTCGATTTTTTACAAAAGAATAAAGGAGGCTCCTGAGAGTCTCCTTTATGAGGGAAAAAAAGGGAAGGATGATTAATATTTATGCAAAAAATATGCCAACTATACTAAGCACATCGGGCAGTTCGATTGTCATTTTCTTTTTTTTTGATCCGAAAACTCCCTTTATAAAGAATTAGTCGATCATGACAAAAAAATTATTAAAACTCGAGACCTTTTATTTAAGATACCCGTCTTTCAGCGGTTATCTTTCAGATGGGGGTTCTTCCTTAACTTTTTCTGCGGGCCCGCCGCTCTGTGTGTCAAAAAAACGCATCAGATCCTCTCGATCCCGTATGCCAAGTTTTTTGAAGATTTTGTAAACGTAATTTTTAACGGTGCTGACAGAGATATGGAGTGATTCCTGGATCTCCTGGTTATCCAGCCCTTCGAGCAAAAGCTGACAAACTTCCTCCTCCCTGGGTGTTAGTCCGTACTCTTTCCTAATCCTTCCCATTATCTGCACATATAGGGAGGCCTCACCTTCGAGCTCTGCATCCAGCAAAGAAATGCGGTACCAAACAGGCGGAAAAATGTTCATCAACAAATACATAAGGACAACCAACAGATAGGAAAAAAGGTTCCATAGGGAAAGAATAAAAACGGCAGAGAAGACAAAAAAGGCCGTGCTATAAAATTTTCCGAACGTAACAGCCCTGTTCCTATCCGCAGTATCCGGAAGCAACTTGTTTTTTTGATTGTAGACTATCGTAAAAAACAGAAGAAGGAATAGGCCTGCTTTGACCGAATAGTCCTGGATTTGTGTAATCCACATATAGTTTGAATCGAATAAGGCAGTGCCTGCTGCAAACCCTGATAAAAAACTCATGGCAATGAATGCCGCCGAGAAAAATATCTTCAATTTTTGGCGAATGCCTTTACCCGAAAAAGAGGACAGAACCTTAACGAAAAAGTACAAAGAGCCAAAAACTGCCAGGATACGGAATAAACCATCCCCGATAACGAGCACGCTTTGCCAGGTGTCGAAACGGGTTGTATTTAAAACTCCGGCCTTAAGATATCCAAAGGCGAACGTCTCGAGGATCAATAGATTCCAGCACAAGATGAAAGAGGCGTATGGGAGAGCGAAGTCCAATCCCTTTTTCCTCAATCCGATAATGTAAAAAAAGGCATGAAGTCCAGTCAGAAAGACTATCAGGTAAAGCGCATTGAAAATGAGTGCCATGGTATCCCCAGGATAAAACATCCGGTCCACAGGCACAAGCACAAAGGGAACTATCTCATAATTTTTTCTTTTTGAACGGATCTTCTCCAGGACATCCGGGCTCCGTCTTCATTGACATCGTAATAATTCTCGTATACCGATTCCAGCTCAAATCCCTGACTCCTGTAGAAACCGACTAAACGATCATCGCTTTTTCTCGCGATCAGCTTGATATGAGGGTATTTCCTCATGACGGACTGCAAAAGCAGTCTTCCCCCTCCCCTGCCACGGCACTTTGGCGAAACAGCAAGATCGTGGAGCTCGACAAATCTTCTTTTCTTATCTTCCTCCACAAAAGCGTATCCGATCACCTGACTGCCCTCGTTGAACAGGACAAAACAATCTGTGGACTTCTTCAGCAGGTCGATGATGCCTGTCGAATTTTTCCAGACCTCGTTGTGAAGGGCCACTATTTCGTTTATGTCCTTCAATGATTCAAACTTTTTGACTCTTGAACGCATTTGAAACTCCATGACTCAAGAAACCGGGATCGATACGAACCGGCAAGCCGATCAGGTTAGCTGAGCCTCACTTGCCGCGATAGGTATCCTCTCAAATCCCATGAGATAGAAAAAAGTCTCCATGTTGATAAATTTTCTCTTGTAATCATTCAAACACGAACTCAGATCGTAATACCTTTTCCTGAGCTGTCGGCAGTGTTCGATGTTTTTGAGGATGGCAAAAATGCCCAACCCCCGGGAAGCCAGGTGCCCATTGCCGTTGCGCAGGCACAAATAGTCGTCCACGCGGTCCTGCTCTCTTTGAACCGAAAAATTCGCAGCCACCAGTTCTTCTCCCAGATAAAAATATAGCGCGATCAACTTTCCTAACTCTTCAGCCCGGCGCATCAATAAAAGGTCGGTCAAGATCTTATCCCTGCTATAAAGGCTGTATTCCTCTGAAGCGCTCCCGTTTTTTTGCCTCCAGTATTCCAAATAGCATACCAGGAGAGACCTGATTTTTCCCGCATGTAACCGATTGTCGGCAATGACGTTCACATCCGCGTTTATCCTCCACGTCCGCCTCATATCGTGTCGATATTTCTTCTTCAACGACTCGAAATATTCCTCTTGAGAAGGTTTTATATCGACAAGCCCCCGGGCCCTCCGGCAAAAGTATTGTGCCTTTTCTGGTACGTAGAAGCAGTTCATATCATCGCTGAGATGTTGGGGAAGATGTTCTAAAAAACGATGAACTTCTTCGGGAGGACTGAAATATTCTTTCGAGATGATAAAATCGTCATTAAAGCTCCAGTAAGGGAAATTGCACATTTCGTGATCGCCAAAGAGCAACGGGATAATCCCGACACAACACGCGTCCTGGATGCCCACGATGATTTTCAACTGAAAGTTCCGGTTTTTATAGAAATAATCCCAAATCAACTTGTTGGTCGCCCAATCCAGAGAAAGCTCTCCGTTTTTATAAGTCTTGCTCAATTCCATCCAATAGGGCTTGACGTCGTCATATGAGCTAAGGCTAAGGGTTTTCATTTTTCTCCTCAAATATTGTCTATCGAAACGCAAAATTCTCCGTTCATCCGTAAATCTGTTTTCGTAAAGAGAATCGATGTCCCAGCGGTTCACTTTCTCCTGGACTTGAATTGGTGTTCATGGCGGGATTGGTTTTTGATCAGCTCACGAAGTGAACCTTTAGGTGTGGAGACTCGAATGAAGGATTAAGACTCGCATCTGCGTAAATTCTAATCATATTATAATCCAAAAAATGGAAATATCAAGAGATTTTTATGACCTGACAAAACATTTGACCAGGGAGGAGTTCTTCGATACACTTTGCCGGAACCCCGCGGCTTGCTTCTGGCAGAGATGAAAAGAAAAATTGGAGGGATCTTGCATAAACCAGGAATTTTGTTTTTACTCATCCTTATTATTGTATCTGTTATGCCGTTCTCAGCGGATAATACGGCCTGGCCCAGTTTTCACGGATCGAAAAGGGATAATCTATCAGCGGAGACCGGGCTTTTGCAGGCATGGCCGGAGGATGGCCCGGAATTGTTGTGGACCGCTTCCGGTATCGGACACGGATACAGCACGGTCTCCCTAGCATACGACCGCATATTCACTGCCGGGATGATCGACAAAAAGACTTACGTGACAGCATTGGATCTTTCGGGTAAAAAGGTGTGGCAAAAGCTTAACGGTCAATCTTGGGAAGCGGCCCCATATCAAACCTGGGCAGTCCCCTATGCCGGCTCTAGAGCCACACCGACAGTGGACGGCGAGACGGTGTACCACCTCTCCGAACTGGGACGGCTCACGGCATTCGATGTGCGCAATGGCGGCGAAAAGTGGCACATCGAGATCATGAAGACATTCGATGCGCAACGGCCGGAATACGGTTACAGCGAATCCGTGCTGATCCAGGGGAATACCCTGTTCTGCTGTCCTGCCGGGAAAAAAGGATACATCGTGGCGCTGGACAAGACTACGGGGAAAACTCTGTGGGCCAATACCGATATCGGGGATGCCGTCGGAAATTGCTCGCCTGTGTTGGCTCGCATCGATGATGTCCTGCAGCTCATCACGTTGAGCGCATCACGGATTCTGAGCTTCGATCCAAGAAGCGGACAACTGCTTTGGGATTATCCGTTCGCAAACAGCCGGGAAAATAACGTAGCAGATGCTGTCATCGCCAACGACCTGGTCTTTGCATCCACAGGTTATGGCAAAGGGAGCATTCTGTTGCAACCGAAGCGGCAGGCCGATGGAAGGTTTTCCGTCGAACCGGTATGGACCAGCGAGCTTTTGGATAACCATCACGGAGGAGTTCTTCTCGTGGATGGATTTCTTTACGGCGCGGGCAGCGAAGCCCGCGGCTGGTTCTGCCTGGAGTTTAAAACAGGGGCAAAAAAATGGCAGACCCGCGGAAAAGGATCGCTGACTTATGCCGACGGGCATCTATACTGCCTTGATGAAAGAGGGGCGATGGCGCTCGTCAAGGCAACTCCCGTGGAGTGGACCCAGGTCAGTTCATTTCGCATGCCGCGGGGAGGCGAAGGGGCTCACTGGGCCCATCCGGTCGTCTGCGGAAGCCGGCTTTATCTCCGTCATTCCGACCAACTGTTTGCCTACGATATACGGAAAGACTGATTTCCTGAAAGGGACATCCTTTCTATACCGGATAGCCCACAGTCTGAGCGAAAAGCACGCACTGGTCTGGCCGCAGCTTGAACTCCTTGGCCGTATTTTCCTTATTGCAATTGTGGAACCAGGCTGCCAAGCCCTGAGATGCGGCAAACAGATACACATTCCCCGATATCAGGCCTGTTGCCACATAATAATAGGACTTCTGCACTTCAGGATCCTTCAAGCCTGGCTCCTGGAACGGAGCCTTTGCGTATTTCGCGATATCGGCGACATAGAAGATATTTACGGGAGCCGTGGCTGCAGCCCGCCTGCCTGCTCTATGCCGGTAGTCCCCGGCCACAACCGGAACGAGCCGATGAGGGATAGGTTCATACAGGTAGACGCCCTCGGGAAGGGCGACATAGAGATCGATCTCCTGAGAATTGCTTGCGGATGCGGCTGTCCGGCCTGTTCGGCCCCGAAGGACTCCTTCTTCCCGGTTTACGCCGAATGCCGCCCAAAGGAGATTCGACAGCACCTGTGGGGGAAGACTCTCCGCACTGACATTACGAATGGTCCTCCTTTCCTTCAAAGCTGCCAGGACAGATTTGCCGCCGTCAGTCTCTGGCTTGAGAAGCGTGATCGGTTCCAAGGATTGGCTTGAAGATTTTCCGGCTTTCTGCGCAGGGCCGGTCGCAGCACCCGCTGCAACGGCATACACCGGAACCGCTTTTAAAAATGTTCTTCTTTTCATCTGATTCTCCGATCGAACCTTCCGGTCGAAATTTAAACACTGGCTGAAAACATCATATCACACTGGCAAAAAAAACCTTAAAGACCTTTGGTCATGAACATACAGACAGACATTGCCCGTTTCGGTAAAAAAGGAATGGAAAGGACCTCATTTTGAAGGCAGCACCCTTTTTCTGATCCAGGATTATGCGGCCGTCCAAGGCGCCCCAAACGGATAAAGCAAAATGGGCGATACAGATGACCGAGGATATGATCTGAAAAACCGACGCGCTATACCTGTTCCACGACCCATGAGGGCTCTTGCGCGAAACTTGCCGCCAAGCACTTCTTCTTGTCCTCGGGCAGCCACGAAGATTCTACTCCGAACATTATGAGCCGGCAGATCTCTTGTCTGCTGAAACCACACGCCTGAACGAGAAGTTCGTATTCTTTCTCAAGAGTTGTGCCGAACATCTTGGGATCATCTGTGTTGACACTCACGATCAGCCCCCGATCGAAATAATCCCGGATCGGGTGCTCTTCGATAGTGCCGACAACGCCTGTGCAGACGTTCGATCCGGGACACAGTTCCAGCGGGATTTTGTGATCTGCAAGGTAGTCCATAAGTTCAGGGTCTTCTTGAGCCCTGGTTCCGTGCCCGATCCTGTCGACATGGAGGTGCCTAATTGCTCCCCAAATGCTTTCCGGGCCCATCGATTCACCGGCATGGGCATTGACACGAAAGCCCATCCGTCGGGCTTCCTCGAACAATGACCCGAATGACTCCGGCGGGAACTCGTGTTCTGAACCGCCTATCCCGACACCGATGATGCCTTCGCCTTTAACTTCATTCAATCCCCGGAGTGTCGACATCTCAGATTCTGGGCCGTAATCCCGAACGAGATCGGCGATGAGCGATATCTCGATTTCCGGGACTCGAGACAATCCCATTCTGACCGCATGGGTGATTTCTTGCACTTCAAGTCCATGCCGGATAAAAAGCGACGGAGAAAAAAACATCTCGGCGTAGCGGATATTCTGATTCGTCATGTCTCGGGCTGTGAGTTCAGCGATATGAGTGAAATCTTCGTATTCGCGCAAGAATCGATTCTTCCACGACCATGCCTCGATGAATTGAGCGAAGTTTTTGTACTCAAAACGCTTTTCGAGGGCAGCCGCGTCCGGGATGGAAGAATCGCCGCCGTACTTTTGGATCAGATCGAAAAGTGCCCTATGGGGTATGGCCCCTTCAAGATGGATGTGCAATTCGACCTTCGGCAGTGTGCGGTACCATGTCATCACGATCTCGGTTTTTTTGGGACCCGGCAATGCATTTATCAGAGCTTAAATTTAAGCGAAATACAGCAGTAATTTACCAATACTTATGCTCGATTGCAAGCCAGGTATCCAACAGGAGGGAGCGTCTCTCCCTATCCCAGGGGCCACAGCTTGATGGCTGACGGGAACGGTTGCAACTTCACCGCAATTGCTATATAAAAATATTCTGGAGAATTTTCGCTGAGGGTATCGGTCCTTGATACAAGTTTTGGAGGTGACAGTTGGTTTGCTCGAAAGGAGAAGGCGTGTTTTTGCATATCGGCTCGGGAGACAAAATTTTGGAAGGGTGGGTGAACATCGACCGGAAAAAGTTGCCGGGCGTCGATGTCGTCGCTGATGTAACAGATGGTTTGAATTTCACCGATGTCCGAGCAGTGTATGCCGAACACTTCCTTGAACATCTTACCATTGATGCCGCCCTCCGTTTTCTCCAGCACGTTCGCCGAGCTTTGGCACCAGAAGGCTTGCTGCGGTTGTCAACCCCAAACCTCGATTGGGTGTGGAAAACCCACTACAGGCTTAGAGCCTCCGCAAAAGAAAATCAACTCAGGGCCCTCGTTCTCAATCGGGCATTCAGGGCCTGGGGCCATCAATTTCTTTGGAATGCCGATCTGCTGAAAGAAGCGCTGGTCAGTTGCGGATTCACCCGCATAGAACCCCAGCGTTACGGCCAGAGCCAGCATAGTTTCTTTCGAGGAATCGAACGCCACGAAACATACGACGACAGTCCAAGGTTTCCCCATGTGATTATTTTTGAAGCCGCCAAAGGCCAGGCACGGCCCGATCGTTTGGCGGATTTCCAAGCAGTGATCCAGGAACAATTCCTAATTCACTTGGAGTGACCCTGTCACATTTCCAGAAAGAATGCATCGGCTGCGGTATATGCTTCGACGCCTGCCCCTACATGCCGAGCAGTGCAATTGTTCTTGCCGATAAAGATTATGACGGTGAGCTCAAAAGTCGAAAATGCGATCTGTGCGCCGATGCCCCCTATCACTGGGATGATGCAGGCGGAGGGCCCGAAGGGAAACAGGCCTGTGTCGTTGTCTGTCCTATGGGCGCCATCCCCACAAGCAAATACCAGCACTGGATGGGAGGACACGGTATGGGGTCGGCCATCTTTTTCGACCTGGTCAAGGATAAAACGATCGATGGCTTCGATCCGGCCAATGTGGTGACCATGATGACCTCTCCCCTATCCGGAACCCTTGTTCCAGCCGCCTCTGGCAGAACCGAGGTCCAGGGAATCGGGGTTCAGTCATATCCTACCGGATGGTTCACCCGAAGCAATCTTGGCGGGAGGTTTTCAGGAATGCTTAAGTTTGCGGGTTGGGACGGAATCGTTATCCGGGGGAAAGCGGATAACCCGGTCTGGGTAGATATAAGAGACGGCGATGTTCGGATCAGGGATTGTGCTCCATCCTCACTCTGGGGGAAAGATACGTGGGACTGCCAGAGAACCCTATGTGGGATGATGTGCTACCGGGGAATAAATACGGAGATTGGAACAACCCGTCCGGTAAAGAAGGCGGCAGAACAACCCAGCGTCCGGCCATTGTCGCCATCGGGCCTGCCGGAGAAAACCGGAGCCGGCAAGCCTGCCTGGGGTGTCATTCTGGCTGCCGGGCCAGATACGAAGACTCAACGGGTAACGAAGCGGCATGCATGACTTCCGCTTTTTACCAGGACGCCCAAAGCCTCGATATCCAGCGATATGCCTCTGATTTGATCAATCGATTCGGTCTAAATGCTGCGGAAATCAATCTTGGTCTTGCGTATCTCCGAATTCTTCAGATGACAGGTCGGTTGAAAACAGCAAATATCCCCGAATGTCCTTTAGATTTCAGCCAGTACGGAAGCAAGGCATTTGTCGAGCAATTCGTGAAGATGGTCACTTACGGGAACGACGGAAAAGGTAATGACAACCAATTCGGCAGGGATATTTCTGATGGGTTTGTCCGGGCAGCGGAAAAATGGGGCAGAAGAAAAGAAGACCTGGCCAGCGGTATACTTATGTTTCCTTATTGGGGTATTCCGGTACACAAGGAGCCCAGGGCAGAGATCCCGCCTTGACAGCAGAGGAAGTCGTGAAAATCGTGACCGACAAAATGGTTCCTTTTCAAGGGGACCTGGATATGCTCGATTTCAGCGAGAACAACATCTATTCCGAACACATGGCCAAAATGGTCTCCTGGCATCGATATTACACCCGGTTCTGGAAACAATCCATGCTTTTCTGCGATTCCCGTTGGCCCGATTTCGTGAATGTATACAGGCCTGATAAAATCGGCTCGACCGGTATCGCTGAAGCGAAATACACAAAGGCGGTAACAGGGAAAAACTTTTCCTTTCTTGATGGCATCGAGTTAGGCCGGAAGATCTGGAATCTGGACCACGCCATTTGGACCCTTCAAGGCCGACACAGGGATATCGTTCATTTCGCCGATAACATATATGAGAAACGACCGATGTTGTCCCTTGAAGTCCGAAATGTCCATCTGCCAGGGAAGGAGAATGGAGAATGGGATTACTACGGCTATTCCCGGAGAACGCTGGAAAGGGATAAATTCGAAGAATTCAAAACCCGGTTCTACCGCCTTCAGGGCTGGGACACAGACACAGGATATCCCAAGCGGAGCACCCTGGAATCCCTCGGACTGGGTTATGTAGCCGATGAACTGGAGAGGCATAACAAAATCGGGAAAGAAGGCTAACTGGTCTGGCCGTCAGAACTTTCCCCCGTGAAGGCAAATTCATCCCCCTCCATGACTTTTCTGTTCAGGTTCCATCGTTCTGTGAACATAAAATATGCCACAATTATTCTCTGGGATTGTGCCTCCTTGATGTCTTTGAGAAGTCCTGTAGCGAACATCTAATGTACGAATCTGAACAATATAGCATGATAATCAAAAAGAGAAAGATTTTTTGAGGGAAGGTCTTTGCGTCTTCAGATTTGGTACGGTTTTTGCTGCAATAAAAGCGACGAAAAAGTGTTTACCTTAGATGCCTATTGTCACTAATAATGCAAAAGCTACTGGAATTATGGCGGAACCTTTTTTGCCCGATCAATGAAAAAAGAAAAACGGAGGATCACATGAAAAAAGCTTGCTTCATTATCCCGGCCCTGATGCTATTCCTGGCCGCCGCGTCTTTTTTGGGGGCGAACCAAGTGCTTCTCAGAGCGTTCGCAAGCGGCGATACCATCGAAATTCTCAAAATTTTCGAAGCCGACGCCCAAAAGCTGGAAGTTGACATGGGCGAAGGCATGACGCCCCTTCATTATGCGGCCTATTACGGTAACGTGCCGGTTTTCGACTACGGAATACAGCATGGCCTTGACCTCAATGCCAAGGACCGCCGGGGTTTGTCGGCCGTCTGGTTCACCGTCTCGGGTCAGCGCCCGGGGATGCTCAGGAAGCTGATCGCGCTCGGGGCCGACCTCAGCGTCAAAAATTCTCAGGGCGACAACCTCCTGTTCCGGGCTCTCTTGACCGGAAATCCCGAGCTGGTCGGGATCCTGCTCGAAAACGGCTTCGAGCCCGTGCAAAAGAACGCCTATGAAATGACGACGATCGATTTCGCCGCCCGCTCTGGTTCGACCGAGATCATGAACCTGCTCGTCTCGCACGGGGCGGATCTCAAGACCTCCTCGGGATCGAACTTCCCTCTCCTTCACCACGCCGTTTTGTCGGGGAAGGCGGATACCGTCCACTACCTGCTGGACGGCGGGTTCGGCGTCGATCAGAAGGACGAGGCTGGCCGGACTCCACTGCTGCTGGCGGTCGATTTCGGCAACAAGGCTGCCGCTCGAGCTTTGATCATGCGCGGGGCCGACACTGACGCGGCAGATCCCGACGGCATCGTCCCCCTCCAGTTCGCTGTCAAAAAAGGCGATACGGAACTGGTGGACCTTCTCATCAAACACAAAGCCAGCCTCGACGCTGTCGACGCGCGAACGGGCAAGACGATGCTTCACGAGGCAGCGTTGCGTGGGTATTCGACGACCGTAGAAAAACTGATAACAGGCGGCGCTGATAAGCAAGCCAAGGATAAGAACGGTTATACGGCGCTCTCCTACGCGCTCAAGTACGGAAATAAGACCGTGGCCGACCTACTCCGGAAAGCCGGAGTCGAGGAGGTCCCTTGGGAGACGAATCTCGACGACTCTGCCTATCTCAAGAAGGAACTCCGCAACGGCGAAGCCCATATCTGGTATCTCAAGCATTCCGGGTGGGCCTTGAAGACCAAATCGGCCCTCCTCGCCTTCGATTACTGGGACAACGACGCACCGCCCGATGAGAAGCTGCTGGCGAACGGCCACGTCCGGCCCGAGGCGCTCAAGGATCTCCCCGTCTATGTGTTCGTGAGCCACGAGCACGGCGATCATTTCGACAGGCAAATCCTGGACTGGAAGAATCAGATCCCCGGGATCACCTATTTGTTCGGCTTCGAGCACGAGCCGGCCGAGGGAATCGTCTCTCTCGCCCCGCGCTCCCAGCGGAAGATCGGGCCGCTCGAGGTGACGACGATCCGGGCCAATGATGCCGGTGTCGGATTCGCGGTCCAGGTCGATGGCCTGACCATTTTCCATGCAGGCGACCACTCCAACAATACGCTCGAGATGCAAGGAAACGACTTTTTCCCAGAAATCGATTTTCTGGCCGAGAAAGGCATCCGGCCCGACATTTCGTTCTTCCTAAACATGTACGGATGCGGTTCGACCAATCCCGAGGCGTTTCAGAAGGGCATCTTTTATGCGGTCGACAAGCTGAAGATCAAGTCCGTGCTGCCGATGCACGGCGCTTACAAGGAATGGGTGTACAAAAACCTGGCCGAGGGAGTCGCCCAGAATAAAATCAAGGTTCAGGTGGGTGCTGCAACGAACCAGGGGGATCGTTTCTTTTATTCGCAGGATTCGCTGAAGAAGCCCTGACAGAGAGCGCTTCGATAGCCGGATGACCGGAAGCTCTGATTTCCGGGCAATCCGAGTCTGCCCTTAACAATCCGCTTTAACAACAACTCCATCCACATATCCATGTCTTGATTATCGAAGGAGGCAAGCCAAGGATACTCCTGGCACGGCATTTTTTTAGGGGTATTCATCAACATTTTTTTTAGAGGCCACAAAGAAATCGGCCATTCAGAAGCTTGATATTATTATATGCGGTGATACAATGTCGCCACTGATGTTGGACAAACGGTTCCCTTCCCCTTGCCTCTCCTCGAACAAGGGTGGATCCCTGGGCCCATGAGTACTGACGACGTCGTATCTCTTAAAACAGACACTATTATTGTGAAATTTTCTATTTTTTTCGAACGGGGAAGGCAGCCGGTATTTAAGGAGGACGGCAGATGAAAATGGAACAAAAAAATGAAAGATCAGCAAGAAACGAAAAAATAATCCGCACCACGACTTGGTCTGCAGGGCCTGGATGTCATGGGGGTTGTGGAGTTTTAGCACACATTCGGGATGGAAAATTGGAAAAGATCGAGGGGGATCCCGATCACCCTTGGAACCATGGGCGCCTGTGCGCCAGGTGTTTGGCGATGACACAGTATGTCAATCACCCAGACCGTTTAACGCGTCCCCTTAAAAGAATTGGCAAGCGTGGAGAAGGCAAGTGGAAGGAAATTTCCTGGGAAGAGGCTTATGATTTCATAGAAGAAAAAATGGGCAAGATTCGGGAAGAATTCGGTCCGGAAAGCGTGATTTTCTCTATGGGAACCGGAAGGGATATCGGACCCTGGATATGTATGCTTGCCTATGCCTACGGAAGCCCTAATGTCATGTTTGCTTTGACCGGAATCGCTTGTTACAGTCCAAGGATTGCTGCAGTCGATACGATCCAAGGGGATTATTGCATCATGGATGCGGCACAGTGGCTGCCTGATCGCTACGAAGACCCGAGGTACAAGATTCCGGAATGCATAATAATCTGGGGATATAACATTCCGGCATCATGTCCGGATAACGTTTTTGGCCACTGGATTATCGACCTGATGAAAAGGGGCACAAAGATTATTACTATCGATCCAAGACTAACCTGGTTTTCATCCAGATCAAAGAAGTGGCTGAAAATCAGGCCAGGAACTGACGGGGCTCTGGCTATGGGCTTTCTTAACGAGATTGTTAACAAGAGAATGTACGATGAAAAATTTGTGGAGAAATGGACAAATGCGCCACATTTGATCCGCACAGATACCGGAAAACTGCTGCGTGAGAAAGATATTATAAGGGGAGGAGTTTCGAGCAACTTTATTGTCTGGGACTCTAATACTGGCTCTCCAGTCATTTGGGATTCCGAAAAAGTGGAATACAAATCAGTCGATGTCAAGCCCTGCCTGGAAGGGAACTATCGAATCAAACTTTTAAATGGCAAAAACGTGGCGGTAAAGACAGTCTGGAATGTCTTTTGTGAAGAGCTGAACCAATATCCTCCGGATCAGGTGGCAAAAATTACCGGTGTGCCCGCCGAGGATATTGTCGAAGCGGCCCATATATATGCCCAAAGCAAACCGGCTTCCATACACTGGGGTGTTCCGATTGATATGACACCGGCAATTACACCCACAACTCAGGCTATCGCTAACCTTTGGTGTTTAACGGGAAATCTTGATAAACCGGGTGGAAATGTCATCTCAAAGTTTGCCTTTGATGCCGTTGCCTACGCATTGCCCGGGGCGAAAGGAGTCATCAAGCTTAAATCAAAAAAGGCGGATGAGAAAAGAATCGGCGCTGACCGCTACGGCCCGCTCAATAAATTTATCTGGCGGGCCCAAACGGATCTTGTGTTGGAACAGATATTCACAGAACATCCTTATCCCATCAAAGGAATGTGGATTCAAACCTGTAATCCTGTTGCAGGCATTGGCATGGAGCCCAAAAAATGGGTGGAAGCCTTCAAGAAATTGGATTTCATTGCGGTTGTAGATCTTTTTATGAACCCAACTTCACAGTTGGCAGATATCATCCTTCCGGCAGCGACATTTCTAGAAAAGGACGGGGTCCGGTCCTGGTGGGTTCCCCTTCAGACCATTAACAAGGCCATTAAAGTCGAGGAATGCAAGCCTGATATAGAAATAAACTTTGACCTAGCGAAAAGATTCGATCCCGATTTTCGCTGGGATAACATTCACGAGCTTTTTGACGAAATCCTTGAACCGTCCGGGATGACGTTTAAAGAGCTCCAAGAAAAGGGATGGGCGTTCCCTCCGGAAGGACATCCAAGTGCCCCCTATAACAGGTTTGAAAAAGGGTTGCTGCGTCCGGACAAGAGGCCTGGATTTAAAACCCCATCCGGAAAGGTAGAATTATATTCGGTGTTGAGGGAACAATGGAATCTTGAACCCGTGGCTCACTATGAAGAACCGCCGTTTACGCCCATCAGCCGTCCGGATCTTTTCAAAAAATACCCCCTGATTCTGTCCACTGGGAGAAGATCACCCGTGTACTTCCATGCAGAGCATAGAAATATTCCCTGGTTGCGCAATATTGATCCCGATCCCTTGATTGAAATCCATCCGGATACCGCAAAATCTCTGGATATCGGCAATGGTGAGTGGGTATGGGTCGAAAATTGGCTGGGAAGGTGCAAGCTCAAAGCAAAGGTGACGCTCATAGTACCTCCTTGGATGGTTATGGCTGCTCACGGCTGGTGGTTTCCCGAAAAACCAGGCCCTGAACCTTCCTTATTCGGCGTTTGGGAATCGAACATCAATCAGCTCATCCCTATGGGTTGCCAGGGAAAAGATGGTTTGGGTGCCCCCCTAAAACATCTTCTCTGTAAAGTCTACAAAGTCAAAGGCGGTGAGGAGAGCAAGAATGCCTAAGAAAAATGGATATGGACTCTTAATCGATTATGAATACTGCACCGGCTGCTATGCCTGTCAGGTCGCATGCGCTCAGGAATACAAATGGCCGGAAGGGATGAGTGGGATCCGAGTTATTGAGATTGTCCAGAAGCTTCCCAAGGATAAGGCCTACCTTGCCTTTATCCCATTTCCAACCGAATTATGCGTTCTCTGTAAATCACGCGTCAAGAAAGGGCTTGAACCTGCATGTGTGAAACATTGTATGGCAGCCTGCATGAGATACGGGCCCATTGAGGATTTGGCAAAAGAAATGAGCAAAAAACCGAGAATGGTCCTCTGGGTGCCGCGGCATTAATTCAGGAAATTTTGAAGGTGAAAGACTTATTTTTGGCTAAAGAGCAATACAAATTGTATACATATGACGATGTATTGAAATGGGATTATTGAGAGTGTCCGGGGAAATGAGTTGTATTATTCTTGCCGGTGGCAGAGGAACTCGCTTTGGTCACAATAAAGCGTTGGAAACTGTCGGCTGTAAGAGCCTGCTGCAACGAGTGGTAGATGAGCTAAATTTCTTTGACAGCAGTATCATCATCGTAACATCCAACGAGCACTCATTTCTTAATCAAAAGAGCCAACCCGGATTGCGAGAGGCTACCGATATTTTCCCCGGAAAAGCGGCCCTGGGCGGACTTTATACCGGATTGGTTGCCTCAAATTCATTCTACAATCTCGTTGTTGCCTGCGATATGCCCTTTCTAAACCGGAAACTGCTGCATTACATGTTACAATGCACCGAAAGCTATGATGCGGTCGTCCCCCTTCCAAACGACAAGGTGGAACCCCTTCATGCCGTGTACGCGAAGAGCTGCATACCCAAATTGGAAAGCCTGCTAATGCAAAGAAATTTGAGTATCCGGAACGTTTTTTCTATGGTCAGAGTGAGATATATAGATGATCACGAGATCGATATGTTTGATCCGCAGCGCTTAAGCTTTTTTAATGTCAACACTGAGGCCGAATTAGATAAAGCGAGAGAATTAGCAGGACAAAGGGAGGGACATGATCCCTGTCAATGTGGGGAAATACCATGCCAGCACAATGCACGCCAAACAGGATCTAAAAGAATAGAAGGCAGGCTTCCGCTCCCGATACAAAATAAAATATAAAGAGATGAGGTGCTTCCTATGGATTCTCTTACCGGTTTGCCGAGCAAGTATTTAACAGCAACGCTGTGACTTGAAAATACCCCCCAGCACCGGCTCCTTTCGCGTGGACAACCCTTTCAGGGATTCGTTCCCGATCGAAATGACCCAACTTCTCCAACAGATGAACATCCTGCATCAAGACCGGCCCTCGCGTTCCTGCGGTCAAACTGTTTTGATCGTCGGCTACAGGAATTCCGAAGGCAGTGGTTAATATTTTTTCCCCTTTGTCATTAAAAACATCCTTAACTTATCGCATTTCAAGTTCACTCGGAGCGGATGGTGACGGACCGGACGTAAATGTTATTGGTCTCACTGGTCTCGGCGATCAGATCCTCACCATCAGCCTTGGCAACGATAAACCACCTTCCGGGAGTTGTTCCCTCAGGAATCACGACCGTCGTCGATCCCGCACTGAATTCCCCAGCTGCAAGCGAGGGCACACTCCGGCTCCCGAGCAGGATATCGGATGCATCGATCGTGCCGTTCGTGGACAGATAGAACTGGGTCAGACTCGGGTCCGCAATCCCGGATCCTATGTTCTGGGTTGAATCTCTCAGGGTAATGCTCTGACCCAGGTATGCCGAACTTGGTCCCTTGAAGGATGTGATGTCCAGATCAGGGCCGATCCTGATTGTCCTAGTGTACGTGTTGTTAGTCTCACTGGTCTCGGCAACCAGATCCTCCCCATCAGCCTTAGCCATGATATACCAAGTCCCGACTGCCGTGCTTTGCGGAATCGTGACCGTCGTCGATCCCGCGCTGCTGGCCCCCGCTGCGAGCGAAGGCACACTCCGGCTTCCCAGCAGGAGATCGGATGCGTCGATCATGCCGTCTATGGACAGATAAAAATGGGTAAAAGTCGGGCCGACGACTCCATATCCTATGTTCTTGGTCGTATCGGTAATGGTGATACTGGATCCGGGGCTTCCTGTCGTGGGAGATGACATGGATGTGATGTCGAGGTCCACATCAGATCCGATGGTGATCACCCGGGCATACGTGTTGTTGGTCTCTGAAGCCTCGGATAAGATCTCCTCGCCATCGGCTTTGGCAACAATGTACCAGGTTCCACCTGCCGTGCTTTGCGGAATCGTGACCGTCGTCGATCCCGCGCTGCTGGCCCCCGCTGCGAGCGAAGGCACACTCCGGCTTCCCAGCAGGACATCGGATGCGTCGATCATGCTGTCTGTTGACAGATAGAGCTGAGTTACCGAAGGATCAGCGATCCCTGTTCCCACATTTCTGGTTGTATCGGTGACGTCAATGCTGTTTCCCGGGCCTGCCGTCGAAGGGGCTGACAGGCCTGCGATGGTCAAATCCACCTCGGAGCCGATGGTGATGGACCGGACGTAAATGTTGTTGTTCTCATTGGTCTCGGTAACCTGATCCTCACCATCAGCCTTGCCCACGATAAACCAATTGCCGGTAGTCGTTCCCTCTGGAATTGCGACCGTTGTCGATCCCGCACTGAAGGCCCCGGCTGCAAGCGAAGGCACACTCCGTCCTCCAAGCAGCGTATCTGACGGATCGATCGTGCTGTCCGCAGACAGAAAGAATTGGGTCACAGACTCATCTGCGACACCGCCACCAAGGTTCTGGGTTGTATCGGTTATGATGACACTGGATCCCGGACTCCCTGTCGTGGGTGACGACATGGATGTGATGTCCAGATCCGGGCCGATCCCGATCGACCTGGTAAACATGTTGTTTGTCTCCGAGATCTCGGACACGACCTCCTCGCCATCGGCTTTGGCAACAATATACCAAGTCCCGACTGCCGTGCTTTGCGGAATCGTGACTGTCGTCGATCCCGCGCTGCTGGCCCCGGCTGCGAGCGAGGGCACACTGCGGCTTCCCAGCATCGTATCCGACGGGTCGATCGTGCTGTCCGCAGACAGGTAAAACTGGGTCGCGGACTCCTCTGCGACACCGCCGCCTATGTTCTTGGTCGTATCGGTAATGGTGATACTGGCCCCCTGGCTCCCTGTCGTGGGAGACGACATGGATGTGATATCCAGGTCAACCCCGATCCCGACTGTCCTGACATACGTGTTGTTGGTCTCTGAGGTCTCGGACACGACCTCCTCGCCATCGGCTTTGCCAACGACATACCAGGTCCCGACTGCCGTGCTTTGCGGAATCGTGACTGTCGTCGATCCCGCGCTGCTGGCCCCGGCTGCGAGCGAAGGCACACTGCGGCTTCCCAGCAGGACATCGGATGCGTCGATCATGCTGTCTGTAGACAGATAGAACTGAGTTACAGAAGGATCAGCGATCCCTGTTCCTATATTTTTGGTGGTGTCGGTCACGACAATGCTCTCTCCTGCGCCGGCAGCTATGGGCGCTGACATAACCGGGATGTTCAGGTCCACATTAGATCCGATGGTGATCGACCGGACATAAACGTTGTTTGTCTCTACGGTCTCGAAGATAACCTCTTCACCATCAGCCTTGCCCACGATAAACCAATTGCCGGAAGTCGTTCCCTCTGGAATTGTGACCGTAGTCGATCCCGAACTGAAGGCCCCGGATTCGAGCGAAGGCACACTCCGCCCTCCTAGCAGCGTATCTGACGGGTCGATCGTGCTGTCCGCGGACAGAAAGAACTGGGTCGCAGACCCATCTGCGACACCGCCACCAAGGTTCTGGGTTATATCGGTTATGATGACACTGGAGCCCGGGCTCCCTGTCGTGGGTGACGACATGGATGTGATGTCCAGATCCGGGCCGATCCCGATCGACCTGGTATGCGTATTGTTGATCTCCGAATCTTCGAGCACGACCTTTTCACTGTCAGCCTCAGCAATGATATACCAGGTACCGACAGATGTGTCCTCCGGAATCGTCGTCGTTATCGATCCTGTATCGCTCACTCCAGGGGCCAACGCCGGAACGGTTCGGCTCCCGAGTATGGTATCGGAAGTGTCGATAGCATTATCAGCGGACAGGTAAAACTGGATCACAGACTCATCTGCAACTCCGCCTCCGATGTTCTTGGTCGTATCGGATATGGTGATACTGGCCCCCGGGCTCCCTGTCGTAGGTGACGACATGGATGTGATATCCAGGTCAGGAAACAATTCGTCGCTATCAATGGTTACAGTCGCAGTGGCAGAACCGGGAACAAAGTAGGCAGCGTCGGACAGGATAGTCAGCGTCACCGTTTCATCGACTTCGATTAAATCATCATCGACAGGTGTTATATAAACAGTCGCCGTGTTAGATCCCGCTGGTATGACGATGCTCTGAGCAATCGGGTCATAATCGGCCACGGGAGTTGCCGTTCCGCTGATGCTGAAATTCACCTCCAAATCTTCATCCGTGTTGCCAGTCCGGCTAATCGTGATGGCGCCCGGAGTGGGGCCGGCTTCAGTCGCTACAGCTTGGGTCGCGAGGACGCCGAGCACAGGAAAATCCGGGCCCAATAGCACGATCTGAGCAGAGACGTAAAGGTCCAGACGACCGGCTCCCGAATCATTGTCAAGGCCAGGCTCAGCAAGATCCACAGCACCTGCACTCAAGGCAATCTGCAACTGATCCACCGTAAAAGCTGGGTTTATGGAAAGCAGCACGGCAGCAGCGCCCGCGATATGCGGCGTTGCCATGGAAGTGCCGCTCATGGTCGCATATCCCAATGGGTAAGCGGATAGGATACCTACGCCTGGTGCGCTCATGGCAGGTTTGATCGAGCCATCACAGGGAGAAGGACCTCGTCCGCTGAATAGCGCAATATCGTCATAGGAATCGGTTGCTCCGACTGCGAAAGATTCCGGATAAGCAGCCGGGCTGCGCACGCTTTGAGGATAGGGACCGCTGTTCCCCGCAGCAAAGGCAGGAAAGATCCCCGCAGCCCTCCAGGCCTGAATATCAGCCAAAAATTCCGTGTCACATCCGCTAGCCGTGAATGACCATGAGTTATTCACCACGTCCGGTGCGTTATCGGGATTTCCTCCGGGGGCAAGGAACCATTGGAAAATCTGGTGGAAAGCAGATGCGGTGGCAATCCCATAGTCGTCCCAGGCTTTGGCTGCGATCCATGTGGCACCAGGGGCTACGCCGATATAGGAACCTCCTGCATTACCGCCAACAGCAGTGCCCGCGCAGTGCGTCCCATGCCCGTGAGGATCAAATGGAACAACATGTTCATCATAGGGGTCGTACCAACTGGTCTGATGATCCCCTCTGTATCGGGAAATAAGGTCCGGATGAGTCAAGTCAACACCCGTGTCAAAAATCCCGACGACCGATCCTGATCCGTTATAGTCCGGATCGAGAGCCCAAACCTCAGGTGCACGTATGTGCTCGATGTTCCACTCATGGGTGAGGCCAGGCTCGTTGGGGCCTGCAGGAAAAGGCGAAGGCAGGGGTATTATCGAATCCAAACGCACCTCCGACACATCGGGCCTGGCAGCCAATTGGCGGATCAGGGGCTCTGTGGCTGTTACAGCCATTCCATTGAAAATCCAATACGGGATAATTCGCTTTGCTTCCCCTTTCGCTTTTTGTATTTTAAGATACGCTAGGAGCGGTCCTTGGTGTCGATCGGCCATTTCTCGGAGAGCATGCACAACGGTGTGCGCCCTTTGCCTGCGGGCTATGCCAGGTAAGCTCGATAAAACGCTGCTAAACCTTACCTGATCCTTTAGTTCGACGATGACTGCCAGCTTCTCTCCTGGCGTGAGTTTTTGCAGTTTTTTTTCGAGAGCCGGATGAATATCACCAGCCCAGGCATCTGTCACCGCCAGAATAGAAATAGCCAATAATATCGAGAAAAATATTTTTTTTCGCATTCTGCCCCCCAAATTTTAGATAAAAATTCTTTTGCAGCTGCTCATAAAGAAAAAATGTCTCCCCTCGGCTATCCCGCTGTCCTACTGCTTGAGAAATGGTATTGAAAATTGGGTGTCTTGTCAAGTTCGCAAAATTCAAATGTTTTTGGCACGTTTCTTTATTTCCCTCAATTGTTATCCACTGACACCCAAGCCGGTTTTATCTGAATTGTGCTGCTTTTTTAGTTATTGACCTTGTCATTTTAGGTGTGATCGAGATCGACGAGATCCGTGTTTATTGCTGTTCCCTTGTCAAGAAAGATGGCAACATCGATGTCATTAAAATCTTCTTCATCCAGAAAAGAACCGTGCACGTAGGCAAAAATGGTTCTTTTGTCTTGAGACAGTCGATTTCGGAGATTTTCAATTAGTCTGTCTCTTTTGAAACCTTTTCGTTTCATTTCTTGCCCAGCAGCCAAAAAATCGCCCTTACTGCAACCCAATACCTGGGATTTCTTTGATTTACGTATAAATATTTGAGGATTGAAATTAAAGTGCTAAGAAATGCAGTGACCTGAACAACCTGAGGATTAGAATAGCGACAAGTTTTCACATATTCAAGATCCTGGGAGTCAAATAAAAAGGAAAAGAAACGAGGTTATATGTTCTATCTTTTATTTTGACTTTTTCTTTTTTCAGCCGGCCGCCATATATCCGGATCAGTTTATGATTGTTCACATTGTCAGCAAAGCTGATAAGAGATCTCAATCGTCCTGCTCTTCCGGCTTTGATTTCGATTCCCAGAATATCGCCTTTATTCTGGAGACAAAAATCGACCTCTGCGGCTCCCTCTGGTCTTCCTTTGGCCCAATACAATATCACCGGGATGCGATCGATAGACTGAGCAATGAGATTCTGACCGATAACCTGTTCTGCAATTCGGCCTCTAAAGAAGCTGCTCAGGTCATTAAGATTTAGGAATTCGTCCTGGACATCCATACGATGGTTGACAAGACCTACATCGAGAAAAATCAGCTTCTTTGGTCTTTTACTCTGTTTCAAAAGCGGAATTTCTGTGGATTTCGTTGCATTTACCTGATAAAGCAACATCACTTTTTCCAGAGTCTCGAAGGTTCCACTCATTTCTCTGCTTCTGAAATTCGACCCGCCGAATTTCTCGTATGTGATAAGTGTTCCTGCGAACAGAGGAGAATGTTCGATAACATAGTTTAAATATTTCCTGTTTGCCAGCGTTGAATACTTGAACACGTCTTCAGCATAGCTTGTGAAAAGAGAAGAATAAATGGGATTAAGATTGTCGATGTTTGGGTTTTCCGCATAAGATTTCACAACTTCGGGCATCCCCCCGATCATGGTGTATTCATAGAAATGCCGCAACCCTTCTTGATGAATAGCATCTGGTATTTTCTCCTCTGCCGAAACAGATTTGAGAAAATTCAACAGTTCGATTTCCGATCGAGCCTCCAGATATTCGAAAAAATCAAAAGGGTAAAGATAACCATATTCAATTCGTCCCACAGGAAGAGAAAAACCTTCCCTTTCCATCTTCGCCTCAAAGAGTGAACCGGCAGCTAAGACGTGGACCTCAGGCCTTTCTTCATAGAAAAATCTCAGAAGTTTGATCAAGAACGGGGAATTCTGGATTTCGTCGATAAAGACCAAAGATTCACCGGAGATTATTTTCTGATGGAATTTTATCTGAATAATTTTTTCAAAATCTTCGAGCGAAATCTCTTCCCTGAACAGCCTAAGGTGTTCGATATTTTCCAGGTTCAGGTGAATGACATTTTGAAAATATTGTTTGCCGAACATAAGAGCGGCTGAGGTTTTGCCTACCTGCCGGGCTCCTCTTAAAACCAAAGGCTTCCTGTCCTTTTTGTTTTTCCATTCAACCAAATAGGGAATTATCTTTCTCGGAAGCATTTGAGCTCCTTTATTAATAAACTAAATATAAGTGCAAAAATATGTCTATTTATGTATTAAATTAGTACTAATATACTACATGTTATGTAATAAATCAATATCTAATTCAAAATAATCGGGATAGAATTCACTAAATAGATGATGGAAACGGAGAGAATTTCTCTAGTTTTTCAGTTCTGCGAGCCGCTTCTTTGCATCCTCGACTTTGGAAAGTCCGGGGTCGGCGCCCTTCCAGACCTCGAGGAATTTTTCATAATGTTCGATGGCCTTACCCGGCCAACCCCTCTGCTCGGCGATCTTTCCCAGCATGTAAAAGCTCTTGGCATAAATGTCCCAGCTCTGAACCCGAGCCAGCGTCCAATTGGAGATCTTTTCGAACTCCTCCTGTGCTTTCTCCAAGTCCCCGCTCCTGTAATAGGACAGAGCTAAAGGTTCAAATACCAATCCATGTTAGGCTGATAAGGAGAGGACAGCAGGCTCTGGGCTTTCTGAAAATGAGCTGCGGCCCCAATATAATCCCCCATTTCCATGGCAATATATCCCTCCGCCCATGAAAGATCACACAAATTTACCTTATAAAACAAGGACTGAGTGTTTTCCGTACTCTTTCTCAGCTTTTCCGCCAACTCTTCAGCCTTATCGAACTGCTTTGCGGAGGCATAGATTTCTATCCCGTCTAACGGGCGGCGAAATCCATATTTCTCGATCGTTTCGAGGGCCTCCCGGGTGCTCCCTCGTCTATAAGCCAGGAAAGCAAGGTTGGTATAGAACCTACGAATCCACCTTTTGCTCTGCACCTCCTCGGCCAGCTTTAGACCTTCCTCCAACTGTACTTCAGACCGGCCGAACCTCCCCTGCTGACAGGACAAGCCCGCCAGTAATTCCCAAGCATCCAGATGGGCGGCCTTGCTCTCGAAATCGAAAATCTTATCTCTGTAGTATTCCAGGAGTATCGGGTGTTCGAGGCTATTTTCTGCTCTTTGGCCCATTTCATGAATAAACTCCCCTGCCATGGCAGGGATCTACCGCCAGCGCCATCCGGAACACACGGTGTTTTACCGGGTGTTTTTTCATTATTTCGAGCGCTTCCTTTGAGGCTGCACGCCCACCTCCGCCTCATCATGTCCAGCATGAGTTCCTGATGGCAGCCGAGGAGAGCGGGGAAAGGGCCGAGTCTATCTTGAACCTATGGATTTTGATGCTTTAGGTGAATTGTGATGCTCTTTGAGTCCTTGACCTCGCCGTTTTGTATGTGATAATCTTTTTTGGTGAAGTTTTGTACTTCAATGCTTCCTTTGCTTTGAAGGCCGTAAAGCTGTCTTCAGCGGCCAAAACCTGAATCGGGGTGTGATCATGGGAAAAAAGTTCATACTCTTCGCGATGATCATTTTC
>Ga0180437_10000550_pt1 | contig 71366 bp, 61 predicted proteins | sample SS_ome_4_FD_132410 | JGI IMG/M metagenome (GOLD analysis project Ga0180437, IMG submission 132410) | Hypersaline lake sediment archaeal communities from the Salton Sea, California, USA - SS_3_D_1 metaG | ecosystem: Environmental > Aquatic > Non-marine Saline and Alkaline > Hypersaline >...
CGCGCGCTCGCCGTCGACCCAGCCGCCCATGCCGTAGCCGGGTCGCGCGTTGGGATAGTCGTGGTCCTCGTCCGCGAACGAGACGGGCAGTCCGCGGGTCAGGTTACGTGCGGCGCCACTCTCTGTGTCGCATAGGTGCCAGTCATCGGCATCGAAATAGACGAGGTAACGCCCGCTGGGTGATAGGCTCTCCTGAATCTCGCGACGGCCGGTCCAGCCGCGTACGGTCGAGCTGCCGCCCTCCATCCGCTCGGCGACCAGCCGTGACGAGCCGTCCGCGAGATCGACCACGTAGCGATCGGAGAAGTCGCCCGCCCAGGTCCGCTCCTTCAGGTACGGGGTTGGATCGGACGCGAGCGCCACCCGCGGGTTGTCCGGCACGCTAACCCTCAGCTCGTCGCTTCCCAGCTGTACGGCGCGGCGCTCGTCCAGGTGGAAGACGGCCAGCGAGGTGCGCCGCTGCTCGTCCTCCCAGCTCTCCTTCTGGTTGGGGACGATCAGCGGGTCGTTCCAGTGCCACACATCGACCCCTCTCTCCTCCAGTATCGCCTCTATATCGTACGCATCAAACTCCCCTTCCTCCTCGCCCTCGCCCTCGCCATCCCCATCGCCATCGTCCGCCGGCCGCAGCCTGAAGAACAACCGCTCCCCATCCTCCGACCACGTCAACCGATTGCGCGTCGGGATCTGCCAACCCTCCGGCGTCGCACTGGAATCGACCGCCGACCAGGCCCCGTCACCGTCCCAGATCCGAAGCGATGCCGCCCCGGCCGTCCCGTCCTCATCCTCGACGGCCGCGGTGTAGGCTAGCCGCGCGTCGTCCGGGCTCCAGGCGAAGTTCGCATAATGGCCGAAGGGCAGCTGCTCCACGACGATCTCGGCGAAATCGCCCCTCGTCAGATCGCGGACGTAAAGACCGTCGCTCTCGTTCGCGGTGTCGGCCCGGGCGTAAGCGATATAGCGGCCGGCGGAATCGAAGGCGAAGCTACGCACATGCTCGATCTCGATCTGGGCATCGCCGGAAGTGGAACGCACCAACAGCTTGGTCCCGGGTTCGCGGCCGTCGCTGTCTCGACTCGAGCCGGGATCCTCCGCGGCGCTGTCCTCTTCCGCGAACCGATGGATGGCCAGCCAGCGTCCGTCGTCCGAGAACTCGAAGGCGCGCACGTCGTCGAGCTCGGTCGTCTCACCCGATCGCGTGTCCAGGATCAGCAGGCCCGTCCTCGGTCGGTCGTCCGCTTTCGCGGTCTCGGTCTCCTCGAAGCTGGGGTTGCGTCGCGCGGCGACCCAACGGCCGTCGGCCGAGATCGCCGGCTGGCTGCCCAGCGGCAGCACGTAGCGCGTCGCCCCGTCGGTCGAGCGGACGATCAGCTCGGGGTCGCCGCGGTCCGGCACGGCGGCAAAGGCGACCCAGGCGCCGTCGCGCGACATCACCAGGTTCTCGATCTGGCGGAACTGCATGAGGTCGACGAAGGTGAGCGGGCGCTTCTCCTGCGCGCGGCCGGTCGCCGACACGCTGATGACGAGGGCCAGCAGAATGGACATGGCCCGACGGATGCTGTGGCGCGGTCGTATCACGGAACGCCTCCTGGCAGATGGGCGTGAAGCGGTGGGGCCGTCGGCAGGTAGGCTACGGCGCCAGGCGCCGTGAGGCAACGCCAGACGACCTGCGCTTGGCGCTGGTCTGTGCCGGCGAAGGGAGGTAGCTTGGGCCGAGGCCCCGACAGACTTCGCTTCCCATAAAGGCAGACCGTCTTTGAGCTACGGTTGGCTCTCGCTGGTCCCCCCGCTATTGGCCATCGCCCTCGCCTTCCTGACTCGCGATGCCGTGTTCTCGCTCGCCTTGGCGTGCTTCGTCGGTGTGCTGCTCATGGGCCAGGGACTCGCCGGCTTTCCCGAGCTGCTCGTGACCGCGCTGGGCAACCGCGATTTCATGTGGATTTGCCTCGTGGAGTTCTGCATCGGCATACTGGTCGCCTTCTATCAGCGGAGCGGTGCGGTGCGGATGTTCTCGCAGCGCGTGAGACCGTGGACCGAGACGCGGGAGGGCACCCAGACGCTGGGGTGGGGACTCGGCCTGTTCATCTTCTTCAGCGACTACTTCAGCCCGCTGTTCGTCGGACCCGTCATGCGCGACATGACGGATCGGACTCGCATCTCCCGTGAGAAGCTTGCCTATATCTGTGACTCGACCTCTGCGCCGGTGAGCGTGCTGACACCGATCACCGGGTGGGCCGTGTTCATCAGCGGCCTACTGATCGGTATCGGCCCGGTTGTGGGTCGCGACGATGCCATGTCGCTGTTCATCCGGTCGATCCCGTTCAACTTCTACGCGCTGCTGTCGGTGGTGATGGTGCTGCTGATCGCACGGAGCGTGATCCCCGAATTCGGCCCCATGAGGAGTGCCGAGCGCAGGACGCAGCAAACGGGAGAGGTGCTGCGGCCCGGCTCGGTTCCGATGATGAGCTCCGAGTTGACCGACCTCTCGCCGTCGGACAGCGGCCGGGCCAACATTTGGCTCAACTTCGTCGCGCCGGTGCTCGTCGTGGTCGCCGTCAACGGCGCGACCTTCGCCGCCACCGGCCAGGCCCGGGTGCTGGAAGGCTTCATGCTTGCCGCGGTCAGCTTGGGCGTCACGATGTACGTTCAGAAGATCGATGACCTGCGCGGCATCATGAGAGCGGTGCAGGCTGGCATGAAGGGTGTGATGCCCGCGGTCATTATCCTGGCCTTTGCCTACGCCATAAACGCCGTCAGCCGCCAGATGGGGACCGCCGAGTTCGTCGTCGAGGTCACACGCGCCTGGTTCAACCCGGCGCTGCTGCCGGTCCTGGCCTTTGCCATCAGTGGGTTCGTGAGCTTCGCTACGGGCACGTCGTGGGGGACCTTCGCCATCATGCTGCCCATCGCGGTGCCCCTCGCCTTCGAGTTCAGCGGGGGTCAGGTGACGACGCTCGTGCTCGCAACTGTCGCGTCCACCGTCGGTGGAGCCGTGTTCGGCGATCACTGCTCACCGCTCTCCGATACCACCGTGCTGTCGTCACTCGGTAGCGCCTGCGACCACATGGACCACGTAAAGACACAGTTGCCGTACGCACTCGCCGTGGCTGGGCTGGCGATGACGTGTTATGCGATTCTGGGTGTCTTCTAGGAGGTAAGGATGAGCGACTTCCTCGTTCTGGGAGCCGGCATGATGGGGAGTGCCCTGGCCAAGGATCTCATAGAGAGCGACCAGGGGCACACGGTCAGGCTGGCGGACCGAAGCGCGCAACAGCTGGCGCGCGCTGTGGACGTCCTGTCGAGCGAGCGATTGACGCCCCTCGAGCTGGACATCACGGAGGAAAAGCAAAGCGAGGCCGCGTTCCGCGACGCCGACGTGGTTCTCGGTGCACTCCCGCACTCGCAGAGTGTCCGCGCTCTCGCCGCCGCCGTGAGGAGCGGCGTCCACTACGTGGATCTGGTGGGCTCGGCCACGGAGGCCAGGCTGACGCACGACGAGGCGGCGCGTGCCCGGGGCGTCTGTCTGATCTCGGGCATGGGCGTGGCCCCGGGCATCAGCAACGTCTGCGTGGGACGAGCCGTGGACGCGCTGGGCGAGACGGAAGCCGCCCGCATCTACGTCGGCGGCGTGCCGCTGCGTCCTCAGCCGCCGCTGTACTACCGCCTCGTGTACGCGATCGAAAGCGTGCTCAACGCCTACGACCGCCCGGCTGCGGTGAAGCTTGACGGGCGTGTGCAGGAAGTCGCTCCGCTCTCCGGTCTCGAAACGATCGCATTCCCTTCGCCGTTCGACCGGATGGAGTGCTTCTACACCGACGGGTTGAACTCGCTACTCCACACGATGGGCGGGCGCGTCGAGCGCGAGCTCTTCGAGAAGACCGTCCGCTACCCGGGCCACGCGCAGGCGATAGAGACCCTGAAGGCATGCGGGCTGTTCTCGAGAGAACCGATCGAGGTCCGCGGAGTTGAGGTCACCCCGCGCCACGTGCTCGAGAACCTGCTGGCGACAACCCTGACCGTTGGCGACGAGCTGGATGTGACGCTGTTGAGGGTCGTAGTGGAGGGGAAGAAGAACGGGGGAGCTGAGACCCACGTGTTCGAGATGGTGGACCACTACGATCCGGAGACCCGCCTGACATCAATGGCGCGTACGACCTGCTTCCCGGCGTCCATTGCGGCGCAACTGATCGCCGCCGGTACGATCGATAGGGTCGGCTGCCTGTTTCCCGAGGAGCTGTTCTGCGGGGACCTGTACGAGACCCTCATCTCGTACCTGGAAGAACATGGAGTCAGCGTCTCCCACAGCGTGCAGCGGAAGTGAGCACGACGCCGTGAGAGGCACGATACGGACACGGTGCGGTGAGTCCGAGTGGACGGGCAGGCGAGTCGAGGGACAGTAGGCGACCGTACGAAATAGTCTGGCCGGTGAGCCGGGGATGACCGGTGTCCCCGGGGCCGGGAAACACAAGTTCTGGCGCAAGTCCTTAGATATGTTATATTTGGCTCGCGCGCGAGCTGTCGTCTGAGCCATCCCTCCGCCGTGCGCTCTGCGCGAACTCCCCCAAAAACAACCGTTTACACGCCCTGTCCGTGTCACCTACTTCGGGCGGAGACCGCTCCGAGCAACTCGAGAGGGGAGGAACGACAATGATGTTGAAGAGGTTGTGCGGAATCATCGCGCTGCTCGCCGTCGTGGGCGCCTCGCCGGCCCTGGCTCAGGTGCCGGGCATCGGCTTCGAGTTCGAGCCGTACGGCGGTGCTTACATCCCGGCGACCGACCTCGTCGATGAGACGGACTTTGTACGTAAGCACAGCACGGGTCTGGCGCTGGGTGCCCGGGCGACGATCGTGATCCCGGGGCCGCTGGCGATCGAGGGCAACTTCATGTACGCGTTCAGCGATGTGGAAGAACCGCTGGCCGGCGCTGAGACGGGCGCCAACGTTTATGCGTTGAGCGGCGTTCTCCAATTCGACTTCAGTCTTCCGGCGGCGCCGGTCTCGTTCCATGTCGGCGGCGGCGTCGCTTACGTGATGCGGGGCGGTGACGCCTATGACGGTGTCGAGGACAAGAACGACATTGGTGGTGTCGCCGGCGTCGGGATGAAGGTCGGGCTGCCGGGCATCTTCAAGATCCGGGTCGACGCAGAGGGCTACCTGTACAAGACCGCGCTCAGTGGTGCAGTGACCCAGGACGACTCGCAGTTCCAGACCGACATCGTCGTGTCGGCCGGTCTGGTGATCTCAGCACTTTAGGCGTAAATCAGATCGCTGTTATGAGAGGGCGCGGCGATTGCTGCGCCCTCTTCGCATCGCTCGACAGTCTGCGTGGAGGTTTCACTCGGAAACTTCCAGGCGAGCCTTGACCCGTGCCAGGGCGTCTTCGAGCTCTTTCGTGCCTAGCGAGACGATCAACGTCTTGGGGACGAAGCGCAGCATGCCGCCCACCTGTACCGCGACGCGCATGGTCACGCGCGTGCCGTCGGCCACCGCCTCCCAAGTGAGCTCGCCCTCTGCCTCAGTGTCCGAGTCCGGCGCGCTCCGGTATGCCACCCGCCGGTTGGCCTCGTAGATCGTGTTGACGTAGATATTCTCGAACCGCTTGCCCATGAACTCGCTGACGTAGCGGCGCCGGGTCCCGACGCCTTGCTCGCCTGCGGGCGATTGCTCCGCCTCACGCAGGTTCGGTTGCCACTCGTGCTCGCGTTCGGTGTCCTGCATGTAGGCGAAGACTTCCTCGACGGGACGATTGATGGTGATGCTGGACTCGTACTCGAGCATGGATCCCCTTGTCACCTGTTATGCAACCAGCGGGCGAGCTCGAGGCCGTGCTCGAGCAGCAGGTCGGTATCGTTCAAGATATCGGCGGCGGCGCGATCGGCGACCAGCCTGCCGCCGTCGATGAGCAACAGGCGCCGGCAAACGGCGGCGGCGAACTCGACATCGTGAGTCACGACGATAACTGTCTGGCGGCGGGCCCTGAGTATCTCGGCGATCTGGCGGCGGCCGCGTCCGTCGAGGCTGTCGGTAGGCTCGTCGAGCGCCAAGAGGCCCGGCTCGAGGCTGAGCACCGTGGCGAGCGCGGCGCGTCGCTTTTCGCCGCCGCTCAGGTGGTGGGCGGCCCGGCCAGTGTCGACCTCGCCGAGACCGACGCTCTCGAGGGCGCGTCTGGCGCGCTGTTCGGCCTCATCGGGCGACGCACCGTGGCAGAGCGGTCCGAACGCCGCGTCCTCGAGCAGGGTCGGCATGAAGAGCTGGTCGTCGGGGTCCTGGAACACGAGCCCGACCCGGGTACGGATCTCGGGCAGGTTCTCGCGTCGCACCGGTAGGCCACCGACGTTCAGCGTCCCGGCGCTTGGCTCGAGGATTCCGTTGAGGTGGAGGAGCAGGGTGCTCTTGCCGGCGCCGTTCGGGCCGACGATCGCCACATGCTCCCCGGGCTCGACGGTCAACGAGATCTCGGAGAGTGCGGGAGCCGACGCGCCCGGGTAGCGGTAGGCGAGGCCGGTGATCTCGAGTCCCCAGGCCGCGTCGCCATCCAGGCAGCTCATCCCATGGACTCCATCAGGCCAGCCAGCCAGATGACGGCGAAGGTTGCGGCGATCGCCAGCGTCCAAACGGGACTGACTAGCGCGGCCGGCTGCAGCGCCGGCAGCTGATCGCGGTAGCCGCGGCTCAGCATCGCGGCGTGGATCCGCTCGCCGCGGTCGTGGGCTCGCAAGAGGAGATGGGTGAGCGTCGATGCGCGGGCCCGCCAGAGCCGCAGGCGCGTGGTGTCACCCATTCGGCTGCGGATGGCCCTGGCGGTTCGCTCCAGTTCGTCGTTTAGCAGGTAGACATAGCGGTACCCCAGCGATAGCGAGCTCTTCACCAGGCTGGGTAGCGGAAGACCATCCAGGCCGCGCAGCAGGTCGGTCGCCCGGGTGATCGAAACGACGACGGTGACCGCCGAGACCGCCAAGGTCGCGCGCGCCATGATCTCGGCAGCCCGCAGGAGACCCGGCCCGCTGAATGACACGGGGCCGACCTCGAGCGCGGTCGGGCCGGGCACGCTCACCGGCAGCGCGAGTGCCGGTAACAGGAAGAATGGCAGCGCCTGGCCGACGCGTCGGGCGAGAGCGCTCACGGGCAGTCGTGCCGACCATACGCCCAGCGCGATGACGAATCCGAGCGCCGCCAGCGCACGCCATGCACCCGCCGGCATGAGCCCGGCCGCGAACGCCGCCGCCAACGCGATCCAGATCCGCTGGCCCGCACTCGTGTGGGCGGTGAGCCAGGAAGCGCGGCCAGCGTAGCGGTCGATGTGGGTGAACCCCATCAGCCCCGCCGCGCGCCGGGGACCCGGCCCAACGCCCTGACGGTGGCCGCCGTGCCGGCGAACAGCAGGGCCACGCCCAGGACGACCGCCAGGAGCGTACCCACCGCTCCCGGGACCCAGGCCCGATAGCCGGCGAGCGGTGCCGCTTCCCAAGAGGTGGCCGCGTCGGCGAACCCCAGGTCGATCGCTACACGCTCGAGCCCGTCGGGCGCCGCCGACGCGACGATCGCCAGCAGGCCGGCGAGTATCGCGATCACGCCGAGGCCTCCCAACACGACGGCCGGCGGCGGCTTCGCCGCCTGTGCCGCCCGCGCCCGGAACAGCAGGTCGGCTCGCTTGCGCGCCAGGCCCCACACCGCGAGGCCGGTAATACCGGCCTCCGCGAGCCCGATCAGCGCGTGCACGCTTGCCATAGCGCCCACCGACAGGCGAGGCGGCGCGACTCCGCTCAGCCCCAGCTCCAGCCCGGCGGCGACCCCGGTGAGCAGCGTCGCCAGATAGGCGGCGACCGCTGCGCTCAGCGCCCGCCGCCGTGGACCCTCACCGGCTAGGCCCGCCAGCATCCGGTAGACGGCGTAACCCAGAAGCGCCCCCACCCCGGCGATGTTCAGGATGTTGGCACCCAGCGCCGTGAGGCCGCCGTCGGCGAAGATCACTGCCTGGGCAATCACGACCGCGGTCATGACCAGGAAACCGGCCCACGGGCCGAAGACGACCGCCACCAGTGTGCCGCCCAGCAGGTGCCCGCTCGTCCCGGCGGCGACAGGGAAGTTCACCGCTTGGGCGGCGAAGACCGCTGCCGTGGCGAGCCCCAGCGTGGGCGCCGCCCGGTCGTCGAGTCGCGCCTTCGCCCGGCGCGCCGCAACCGCGGTGACCGCGCCGGCGGCGACGAAGGTGCCGGCGGAGACCGGCGCCGAGAGGAAACCGTCAGGTATGTGTGCCATAGTCCTATCAAGATATTCACCCCGCTGGCCGCCGCCACCGATCCCACTATCCCCCCGCGCCTGCTCATGCTCGTACTCGGACTCGTAGTCGTAGTCGTAATCGATACTTCACGCGCGACCAGTCCGTCGCTTTACATCAAGCACGAGTACGAGTGCTATCACGAGTACGAGCAGGAGTGGCCGCGGGGGTGGGGTCATTAGTTGGTGGGTTCGCTACCCCTACTCGCCGCCGACCTCTCCTTGTAGGTTCTAGCGTCATGGCCGGTCCACCGAAGTCCATGCGCGTCTGGCAACTCGCGCGTCCCGGCGAGCTGCGACTGGAGACGGTCGAGGTTCCCGAGCCCGGTGACGGAGAGCTTCTGGCGCGCGTCTCCCGCGCCCTGACCTGCGGCACCGATCTCAAGACCGTCGACCGCGGCCACGCCCGCCTCGAGGTCCCCGGGCCACTCGGTCACGAGTGGGCGGGGGTAGTCGCGGCGGTGGGGGCCGGTGTCCGCGACTTCGCGCCCGGCGACCGTATCGTCGCTACGCCGACGGCACCCTGTGGCGACTGCGCCTATTGCCTGCGCGGCGCGGAGAACCTCTGCCTTCACCTGTTCGAGCACACGGCGCTCGGCGCCTACGGCGAGTACGTCCTGCTTCCGCGGCAGATCGTGAACCGGAATGCCTTCAAGATTCCCGATGGTGTCTCCGACCTTCGCGCGGCCTTCCTCGAGCCGCTCGCCTGCGTCGTCCACGGCGCCGACCTGCTCGGCCTCGGGGGTGACAGGACACTCGTGTTGCTCGGTGATGGTCCGATGGCGCTGGCCTTCGTGCAGCTGGCGCGGCTGCGTGGCGCGGGCCGCGTCGCGGTGGTCGGCCGGCACCGTGGGCGGCTGGAGCTGGCCCGACTGCTCGGCGCCGACTTGACCCTCGACGCGAACAGCGGCGACCCCTTGGAGGCGGTGAGGGAGATGAGCGATGGCCTCGGCGCCGACGGCGTGATCGAGTGCGTCGGGCGTCCCGAGGCCTGGGAGCGCGCGGTATCCCTCGCTCGCCCGGGCGGCGAAGTCCTCTTCTTCGGCGGTTGCGAGAGAGGCGCCGCGGTCAATCTCGATACCGAGCGGCTCCACTACGATGAGATAGCCCTCAAGGGCGCATTCCACTACACGCCCGACTGCGTGCAGCGCGCTTGGGAGCTCATTTGCAGTGGCAACCTGACACTCGAGCCCTTGGTGACGCACCAGATGTCGCTGGACGAACTGCCCGGTGCGTTCGAGCTAATGCGACGCCGTGAGGCGCTGAAGGTGGCCATCACACCATGAACGCGAAGGGCGCAAACATGATGCACGCGGCGCGTGCCTACTCGCTCGACGACGTGCGTGTGGAAGAGATGCCGCTGCCCACGCTCCAGCCTGGTGACATCCTCGTGCATGTCGTCGTTTGCGGCGTCTGCTCGAGCGATGCGATGGATTGGTACGTTAGTCGTAAAGTACCGGTCGTACTGGGTCACGAACCGGTCGGCATCGTGCACGAGGTGACGCCCGAGGTGGAAGGACTCGAGGTCGGGGATCGCGTCTTCTTCCATCATCACGTGCCGTGCATGGAATGCCGGCTCTGCCAGCGCGGCCAGTATACGTCGTGCCGCCGTTTCCGCGAGACAACGCTCGATCCCGGTGGGTTCGCCGAGTTCGTCCGGGTCCCGGCTCCCATCGTGCGCCTCGATGTCCTCAAGTTGCCCGATCGTCTCCCCGACGAGTCGGCCGCCTTCATCGAGCCGCTCGGCTGTAGCCTGCGCGCCTTTCGCAAGCTGGGAGTCGAGCCGGGCGTCAGCGTCTGGATAATCGGCGCCGGGCCCATGGGATTGCTGAACCTCCGGCTCGCCCGCCACTTCGGGGCCAAGCCGATCATCGTCAGCGATCCGGTGGCGGTGCGCCGCGAGTTCGCCACGGAGATAGGCGCTGACGTTGCCCTCGACCCCGGCGGGCCGGATTTCGATGACCGGATGGCAGAGGCGACCGACGGGTGGGGCGCCGAGCGGGTCATCGTGATGCCGGGCGCCGTGGAGCCGATCGAGCACGGACTGGCACACGCGGCTGGCGGCGCCGTCGTCCTCGTCTACACACCCACACCGCCCGAGGCGACCGTCGCCTACCGGCCGCACGACCTCTACTTCAAGGAAGTGACGATCACCCACAGCTACTCGGCGGGGCCCGTCGATACCCGCGAGGCGCTGGAGCTGCTGGCTGGCGGCGAGTTCGAGGTCGAGGATCTCATCACTCACCGCTTCGGGCTGGACGGGGTGGGTGAAGCGCTACGACTGGCGAAGACGCACGACGAGTCGCTGCGCGCGATGATCTATCCCCACGGGATCGGGGTGGAAGTTCGGGCGATTTGAAGGGTGGACACTGGACGTCGAACATTGAACGCCTAGGTGGCTTGCGGATAGGTTGCTGTGTGTATCAGCGGTCTGGACCCCGCCCAAGGAGCATGGAATCACCGGTCAGCCAACAAGCGTGCTATACGCGTGTCTAGGGCGATACTGGCCATTCTGTTGACTGTTCTTGGTGGTGGCTGCAACACAAGAGAACAGAGACCAGGTGGCGAACGAGATGTCGTAGGTCAGTTCGGCAGTGACCAAGCGAACTGCGAGCGCTCCTTGGAATCCAAAGACAGTGTCCCGGTCCAGCCTGTAGCAGCGCAGCTGAGCCTCAGATGGCATCTTCAGCCGGCGGAATCACTGGCGAATATCCATGGGCTCGACTGGGACCCGACGAGTAACACTCTCGCAGTGCTGGACGTCCGCCTCGGTCAGGTGAGCGTCGTGGATACTCTCGGTTCCGTGCAGCAGCAGTTTGGTCGCTTCGGTCGGGGTCCTGGTGAGTTCGGCTCCTTTCTGCCGCTCGGGGCTTTCACGACCAACCGGCTCGCCGTACTCCGAGAGGGATTTGCCGTTGCTGACCTGCGCAGCATCTACTGGTACGGGCGAGACGGCCAATATCAATCCACCCTTCGAAAGTACAGAACTCCGCTGGTCGGAACTTACGATGTGCATCTGGCGCACCTCGATGGCGCCCTGATTGCGAGCGAAAGCGGGAAGGGGAATCTGTACTCAAGTGATCGGGATATCCGCACAGCCCTGTCGGTGGAGGCTATCGTGCCTAAGCGCCCGGGGTCGTGGAGGGGTGTCCTGGCACTTCGGAACGGCTGGGTGCATCTAGAGGAGATTCTTGGTTACCCTGAGCAACGCCCCTACCTGAATAGCCACCGTAGGACTTGGGATGCGAACGGAGCGTTCCTGGTGGCGCTCTCGTATGACCACTTTGGATTGTGCTTCTTTGACGCATCATCATTGCTGATTGCATCCTACGCGTTGGACCTGGAGCCGGACCGAGTAGATGCAGCTGAACGGGAACGGGAGCTACGACGGCACGTTCGCGACCCTGACGTGAGACTGCCTTTCATCGGCGTGTCCCAACGTCAACGTTTCGAAGGAAAGTGGCCAAAACGCACGCCTTTCTACCTCGACGTGGTGCTTGGGTCGGACTCCATAGCATGGGCGATGCGCCGCAGCGCTGACAGCGCGGTTGCCGATCTATATCACCTGCGCACTGGGTACCGAGGTTCGTTTCGACTACCGGATGGCCGTCTTCCGGCCATCGTCCGCTCCGACATTGCGTGGTTTATCGTCACCGACAGTCTTGGGGTTGATACGTTCCAGGCCGTCGATGTGCCAATGTTGCTGACCTATGAACCGGGACAAACCCTCCGCTAGTCGCGTCATCCGCTTCAGCGAGTTCCGCTGGGCGGGCGTCGAGCCCGCGGCCTACAAGGAACCCAGCGCGGATTGGAGTGCCGTCACCCGGCAGATACTGGTCGGGCCTGAGGAGCAGGTGCCGTTCCACCTGCGCTACTTCGAGATCGAGCCCGGCGGCCATACGTCGTACGAGCGCCACGCGCACCAGCACGTGGTCGTCGCTCTGCGAGGCGCGGGCGAGGTGAGGTTGGGGGATCGCTGGGAACCGGTGGGCTACGGCGATTTGGTCTACGTGGCGCCGAACGAGCCACACCAATTCCGCGCCGGCGCCGATGAACCCTTCGGCTTCCTCTGTATCGTACAGGCGGACCGAGATCGCCCGATCCCGCTGTAATCCTTACCGCCTACCGCCCACTGCCCACCGCCTACCGCCCACCGCCCACCGGTCTAGAGCCGCCACGCCACACCCAGGGCGAGCACGACCTGATCGCCCTCGGCATAGGGTCCCTCGCCGAAGCGGACGTCGAGCATCGCGCCCATCGACCGTGTGATGGAGAAGAGTCCGCCCACGTCGAGCAGCAGTTCGGCGTCGAAGCTGTCTTCCCCGGAGCTGAGGGCCAGGTCGAACCGCGGATGGACGAAGATCTCGGAATCGCCGCCTGCCAGGACGAACCCGATTCCGGCGATGAAGCCGACCGGGATCTTCCAGACGGTGACGCCGGGGTCGCTCACGCCGAGCCCGACGTCGAAGCTCAGCGCGAGCTGGCCGCCGCCCGGTGACAGCGGGCGCGAGAGCAGGTTGTAGCGCAGGTCGCCACCGGCGAAGGGTGAGTCCTTGGCGCCGTCGATCACCCAGAGGCCGGCGCGGCCGCCGATGTCGACGTCGTCGCCGATCGGGAAGCGTAGCATCCCGCCTACGACGACTGCGCGGTCGGGGATCGCGATGTAGGGCAGGAAGACCTCGGTGACCGGTATACCGGCCGTGAGCAGCGCCGGTTCGGCGACGACCTGGCCGGAGGCGTCCCTGGTTCCGACAACGAAACAGGCGGCCGCCATCGCAGCCGCCAGTACCTTCCTCGATCCGCCCATAGCCATCCTCCCTTCAGCGCCGCCGGCGCGTTTGCCCCTCCAAACGGTATATTGGGGCCACCGCGCCCAGGATCAAGGGTGCCCCCGGCGCAACACCGGTCGCGGCCGTTCTTTAACACTCCCGCACTTCGCTGCATCTTACGGGTGGCATGGACGAAGCGGCTCTGATTCAACAGGCGCAGCAGGGTGACCGCACGGCGTTCGGGCAGCTGGTCAGGCTGCACCGCGATGCCGTCTACCGGTTCGCCGCACGCTGGCTCGCCGATCCCGACCTGGCGCTCGATGTCGCCCAGGACGTCTTCGTCCGAGCGTTCAACGGCCTCGGCAACTACCGCGGTGACAGCCGCTTCAGGACCTGGCTGTTCTCCATCACCTTGAACACCGCCCGCTCCGTCGCGCGCCGCCAGAAGCGGCGCGGCGAGGTCAGGATCGACACCGGCGCCGAGTTCATCGCTTCGCTCACACCGCCGGATGCGAAGGCCGCCCGCGCCGAGGCCTTCGCCCGCGCGGCCGCCGAGCTGGCCAACCTGCCGGAGAAGCAACGCGGCGCGGTGACGCTGCGCGTGTTCGAGGGTCTCAGCTTCAAGGAGATCGGCGATATCATCGACTGCTCCGAGGGCTCCGCTCGGGTCAACTACCACCACGGCATCCAGAAGCTCAGGGAGGCGCTCACATGACGGGACGAAACGATTGCGACGCGATCGGCGATCTGATTCCCGAGTTTCTGGCCGGCAGAGTGTCGGAAGCGGACGACCGGCGCGTCCGGCGCCACTTGGAGAGCTGTGCCGAGTGCCGTAGCAGAGCGAACGCGGTGAGCCTGCTGCAGCAGACGCCGATCCCGCGGCCCGACCCCGATCGCTGGGATCACTTCGTGACGGAGGTCGTCGAGGAGACCGAACATCCACGCCGCTGGGCGTGGGCGCCGCGCGGCCTGTGGGTCGTGGTCGGCGCCATCGCCCTCACTGTCATCGCCGTCTTCCTCTTCAGTCTGCTCACCGGGTGAACCCAGCGGCGCGAGGCCGGTCGGGCCGCCGGCTGACCCTGCTCGGCGCCCACGTCTCAGCTGCCGGCGGTGTCGAACGAGCACCGGCCCGTGGCGCCGAGATCGGCGCCGATGTCATCCAGATCTTCACCAAGCAGGTCAACCGCTGGGCCGAGCGCGAGATCGATCGCGACACGGCGGCGGCGTTCCGGCGCGCGCTGTCGGAGCACTCGATCGCCGTCGCCGGCTCGCACGACTCCTATCTGATCAACCTGGCCAGCCCGAACGCTCGGCTGCTCGAGCGTTCCTACCGCTCGTTCTGTCGTGAGCTGGAACGCTGCCGCGTCCTCGAGCTCGACTTCCTCGTCACCCACCCGGGGAACGCCACCGACGGTGACCGCGCCGCCGGCCTGCGCCGCAACGCCGAAGCAATCCGGCGCGCGCTCCGAGCGGTCGGCGGCGCCACGCGCGTACTCATCGAGGGCACCGCCGGGCAGGGCACGGCGCTGGGCTCGAGCTTCGAGGAGCTGGCGGAGCTGCTCGAGCGGATCGGTCCGCGCTGCCGGGATCGGCTGGGCGTCTGCCTGGATACGGCGCACCTGTTCGCCGCCGGCTACGATCTGACCGGCGCCTACGACGCGGTGATCGGCGAACTGGATCGCATGGTCGGCCTGGAGCGCGTCCGGTTGCTTCACCTCAACGACTCCAAAGCGCCGCTCGGCAGTCGCGTCGATCGTCACGAGCATATCGCGAAAGGCCGCCTGGGCCCCGGCCCGTTTCGCCAGATCATGCGCGATGACCAGTTCCGCCTGGTGCCCAAGGTCATCGAGACCCCGAAGGGCGACGACCCGGTCCGCGCCGATCGGCGGAATCTGAGCTATCTGCGCCGCTGCGCCCGGGGCCGGCCCCGTTGATTCCCCTCCTCCACAGGAACCCGGCTTGCAATAGACGCCGCCACGCCGTATTAGATCTCGGTCGCCCGCGTCGTCATTCCAGCTGAGCACGTGAGTGATATGGGCATGAACACGCACACAGGAGCACAGGCGGAGGTCGAGATGCGGATGCGGGCGGTGGCCGAGCTCTTAGGTCGCACGCTTCCGCCTCACCCGCCGGCCGAGCGAACGCCGGCAGAGCAGCATCACCATCTGCTCGAGGAAGCTCAGCAGTTGTACGAGAACGAACTGAGCTGGGAGGAGGAAACGGGCGAGGAGTCGACCGAGTCCGGGTCGGTCGTGTCGCTGGTCTTCCCCGGTACGCTAGCCCTGGTCGATGCGCTGGTCACTTCGCACGATCCCAGCGAACGCGGCGAAGGCGGCCCACACCGCGATGTCGTCGCCTCGTTCCTCGGCTGGCTGGCCGACCGGCTGCTGAAGCTGCGTTCAGGCGGCCTGCGTGGCAGCGCGACGATCAGGGCGAAAGAGGCCGACCTCACGGATCGGCTCATCGACCTGATACTCCACCGCTATTGTGCGCTGAGTTCGGAGGAGATCGAGCACCTGGAGGCGACGAGCAACTAGGTGAGCCGACACAACCCATTCCGTTCCTGTTAGCGATGAACATAATAGTCTGCGTCAAGCGTGTGCCCGACTCGGAGAGCCGGATCGCGAAGTCGAAGGACGGCCTCGCCGTCGACACACAGGGAGTGAAATTCGTTCTCAACCCGTACGACGAGTACGCGGTCGAGGAGGCCCTCAAGCTAAGGGAGGCCGCGGCCGACGGCAGCGTCACCGTCATGACCCTCGGCGGCGAGGAGTCGAAGGAGACTCTGCGTACGGCGCTGGCCATGGGGGCCGATCAGGCGGTCCTGCTCAAGGGCCGGTCGTCGGTCGACGGGCTCGGCACGGCCGAGAAGCTGGCCGAGGTGATAAGGGACCGCGAGTACGATCTCGTCCTGTTCGGCAAGCAGGCGATCGATGATGACAACCTGCAGGTGCCGGCGATGGTCGCCGAGCTCTTGGGTCTCCCCTGCGCGACGGTGGTCACCGAGTTGCGAGTCGACGGCGGTGCGGTGACGGCGACGCGCGAGATCGAGGGCGGTCACGAGGTCGTCGAGTTCGAGCTGCCCGGCGTGATCGCGGCCCAGAAAGGGCTGAACGACCCGCGCTACCCGAGCCTCAAAGGGATCATGCAGGCGAAGAAAAAGCCGCTCGAGGAGCTGGATGTCGGGGACGCCGACTCGCGGCTCGAGATCATCGAGGTCATGAACCCACCGGTGCGCTCTGCGGGCCAGATCGTCGGCGAAGGCGCCGACGCCGTGCCCGAACTGGTCCGCAAGCTCCGGGACGAAGCCAAGGTTATCTGAAAGCGATGAGCGTTCTTGCGATAGCAGAGCAGAGAGGTGGAGCACTCCGGGGTACCACGCTCGAGATCCTGACCGCGGGGCGCGGGCTGGCGGATGCGCTGGGAGTCGAGTTGATCGCGGTCCTGCTCGGGCCACCCGGGCTGGCGGCCGAGACGGGCAGGCTGGGTAGCTACGGCGCCGACCGCGTGCTGACAGGCTTCTCCGACGCGTTCGCCGAGTACTCGCCGGAAGCGTACACCGAGCTGGTAGCGAAGGCGGCCCAGGAGAACGGGGGCAAGGCGATCCTGTTCGCGGCCAGCGCCCAGGGCAAGGACCTGGCGCCGCGCGTGGCGGCGCGCCTGAAGGCGGGGCTGGCGAGCGATGTGACCGAGGTCGGCGTCGCGGAGGGTCGCGTGGTCGCTGTGCGACCCGCTTACGCCGGCAAGGTGTTCATGCGGGTCGGCTTCACGAGCGAGCCGGCGATGTTGAGCGTCAGACCGCGGGCCTACAAGGCGGCGGAAGCGCCGCGCGAGGCACAGGTCGAGGAGCTGGCCGTTGGCGGCGAAGCGGTGAGTCGCGTCAAGGTGCGGGCGGTGGAGGAGCAGCAGAAGGAGAGACCCGACGTCGCCGAGGCCGAGATCGTGGTCTCCGGCGGTCGCGGCCTGGGCTCGCCCGAGAACTGGAAGTTGCTGGAGGAGCTGGCCGACGCGCTCGGCCCCGGCGCCGCACTCGGTGCCAGTCGCGCGGTGGTCGACGCGGGTTGGCGGCCGCACGGCGAGCAGGTGGGCCAGACGGGTAAGGTCGTAGCGCCGCCGCTCTACTTCGCCATCGGGATCAGTGGAGCGATCCAGCACCTGGCCGGTATGCAGACCGCCGGCTGCATCGTCGCGGTGAACAAGGACGCCGAGGCGCCGATCTTCAAGAACGCCGACTACGGGATCGTCGGCGATGTCCTCGAGGTCCTACCGCGGCTCACGGAGGAGATCAAGAAGCTCCGCTCCTGACGCTGCGCCCTGGACCCCTCGCTCGCCATCCCCATCGCCATCGCCATCCCCATCGTGATCTGTCTAAAGACGATGGCGATGGAGATGGCGATGGCGATGGGGAGGAGGATCACTTCTCGCGCAGGACGATGGCATCGACCTCCGTGCCGGATTGCAGATTGGTGCCGCCCGGGACTCTTATCAGGGCGTCCGCTTCCGACATCGAGGTGAGGATTCCGGAGCCCTGGGGACCGGTCAGCCGCGCCAGCCACGCCTCCCCCTGTCGCTCCAGCGTTGCACGGTAGAAATGGGTGCGGGGGCCCGGCGTCGTCACCGGCTCCGCCAGTCGTACGCGCCGCCACGGCCGATCGTAGTGCACGAGTCCCGTCATCTTTCTCAGCGCCGGGCGCACCATCAGCTCGAACGTGACCATGGCCGAGACCGGATTGCCCGGCAGGGCGAAGACCGGCATCGAGCCGAGCATACCGAAGGTGAACGGGCTGCCGGGTCGCATCAGCACGCGGTAGAAGAGGAACTCCAGGCCGAGGTCGTCGAGCACCTCCTTCACGTAGTCGTGATCGCCGACCGCGAGCCCGGCGGAGGTGATCAAGGCGTCTTTGCCGATCGCCGACTCGAGACGCCGGCGCAAGCTATCGGGGTGGTCGCGAGCGATACCCAGCATGACCGGCTGGCCGCCGGCCTCCTGCACCTGGGCGGCCAGGGCATACGAGTTCGAGTTCATTATGCGACGGCCAGCGTGGACCTCCTCCAGCTCGTCGAAGTCGGCCAGCTCGTCCCCGGTCGCCAGGATTCCCACCCTCGGCTGACGGTAGACCGGGACCGACGGCTGACCCAGCATCGCCAGCACGCCGATCTCCGCCGGCCGTAGCAAGGTGCCGGCGTTGAGCGGGCGCGCGCCGACCTTCAGGTCTTCGCCGCGGCGCCGAATGTTGCGGCCGGCATCGCTGCTGTCGAAGACCCGAATCGTGCCCGGCTCGGGACCGGGCTCGGTGTGTTCGACCCGGGTGACGCCATCGGCCCCCGTGGGCACCGGCGCGCCGGTCATCACGCGGATCGCCTCGCCCGGCCCCACGGCGCGCTTGGGGAAGGTGCCGGCAGCTATCTCGTCTATCACCCTGAGGACCACGGGCTTCGCGCGGCTCGCCCGTGCCACGTCGCGAGAGAGAACGGCGAACCCGTCCATCGCGCTGTTGTCCCACGCCGGATGCGTGACGGCCGACTCGACGTCGGCGGCCAGAACCCGCCCCAGCGCGGCGCTCAGACGTACAAGCTCGCGGTCCAGTTCGACGACCCGCGACAGGATGATCTCTCGGGCTTCATCCACCGACAGCCAGTCGGGCCGGCGAGGTTGGCGCGCGATACCGGGCCGGTCCGTCATCGTCCTTCGCCTGCCATCGTGCGGAGCGCGTCTTCGGCCCGCTCGCGGTCCTCGGGTGTGTTCACGTTGAGGAGCAGAAGGTCGGGATCACCGAAGCGCGCGACGTCGTCCAGCGGCAGGGTCCGCAGTCGGACATCGTCGAAGAACGAGATGACGTGGCGGTCGCCCCGGTCTAGCGCCGCTTCGATCGCCTCGCGGCAGCCGGCGCCGTACCACGCGCAGAGCGGCTCGAGCCCGCGGCGCGATGCGCTCTGTGGCGCGACCACCTCGTCCCGGCCCGCGTCCCTGGCCAGCTCGCGCAGCAGCGGTGCGGAGAGGAACGGCATGTCGCAGGCGGCGACCAGCGCGCCACGGTAGTCGGCCTCCTCCGCCCAACAGACGGCGGTATGGATCCCGCCCAGAGCTCCGAGCCCGGGCCGCAGATCCCGTCGCATCTCGAGGCCGAGCGCTCGATACGTGTCGAACTCGTTGACGATCAGCACCACGTGACCGGCGGCGGCGCGCAAGGCGCGGATCGCCCGCTGTGCGATCGGCTCGCCGCCCACCGCCTCCAGCGCCTTCGGCTGTCCCGCGTAACGCCGGTTGGAGCCGCCGGCCAGCAGCGCGGCGAAGCCGTCGACTTCGCTCGCGTTCTCCGGGCTCACAGCAGGCGCTCGCGCCTCAGCGCCTTGTGCTGGACCCTCAGACACTCGTCCATGACGACGGTGATCCCGGCACGGCGCGCCTCCAGAGCGGCCTCCTCGTTGACGACGCCCAGCTGCATCCAGACCAGCTTGGCACCGATCTCGATCGATTCCTGGACGTGGGGCGTTACGAGCTCCGATGCGCGGAAGATGTCGACGATGTCGATGGGCCCTTCGGCCTCGCGCGCGCTCGGGAGGTCGGGGTGGCATCTGACCCCCAGGATCATGTCGTGCTTGGGGTTGATGGGCACGATGGTGTAGCCCTGCTCCATCAGATAGCGGGCTACCGTATTGCTGTCGCGGTAGGACTTCGGGGAACAGCCGACGACTGCGATCGTCTTAGCGTTCTTGATGATCTCGATCGTTTCAGGGTCGAGTAGCATGGTCTCTAGTATCGGTCCTTGAGGTCGAGTGCCGGGAGCCCGTACTTCGGATCGATCGCCCGCTGCAGCGGGTCGCTGCCGGCGTGTAGAGTCACTTCCAGGGTGGGCCGTACGATACCCTCGCGCAGGTGGCCGCCGACCACCGAATAGTCGCGCCGTCCCAACGTGACATGCGCGTGGACCAGAGGCTCGCCTTCGTGTATCGCTACGTTGCCGACCAGCGCCAGCACCTCCATCTGCTCGTCGAACTCACGGTCCAGATATTCCCTCGACTCGGTGTCGAAAAAAGCGATGCGGGTCCGCCGCACGGCGCCGATGCCGGTGAAGCTGCCGCATCGCACACCACGAGCCGAGAGGAACTCGAGGAACTTGCCGGGAAAAACTTCCTCTTCCTCGAAGCGAACCACGTACGTGTCACCGTGACGGACGTACAGCATCGCGGGCAGCGAACCTCCCAACCCTAGGGTAGAATCCTCGGCGTGACGTCGAACAACAGCTCGATCAGCGTCCGCGCCAGCACGTAGGGGACGAAACCGGCGAAAGCCGTGGCGAGCGCCCGGCCAGTCCCGAAATCGAGCGCCTGCCGGATCGCCACCAGAACCGTCCCGATCATCCATACCAGGACCGCCAGGTAGAGCCAGGTACCGGCCGCCGGCAGCATCCTCAGGACGAGCAGGATGCCCGGCGCCTGCGCGAAGCCGATCGTCCGCAACAGCTCGCCCCAGTCGGCTGTGCCATCGAACAGCTGGACTCCCACCAGGTAGACGGTGCCCGACCACAGCGCCCAGCCGAAGTAGGCGCCGACCACACCGGCGATCAGGCCGCCGGGCCCCAGTTCCGCCGCGCCGACCGCGGCCGCCAGCGCCACCAGCCCGACCACACCCGCCGCCTGGCCGGTGGCGCCCGGGTCGTGCTCGACCTCCTCGTAGATTGGGACCTTGAACGTCGCCGCACCCCATAGGCGCTTGACGAATGAGGACCGTGAGCTCGGTGCAGGCTCGCTCTTCTCCATCGGCCGAATCCTCCCCGTGGAAATGAGATGCCTCGCCGAATATAGGGTGCGCGCCGCCGCTAGTCAGTAGCCAGCAAGCGGTAGCCAGTGACCAGTGGCCTGTGGCCGGTAGTGTCAAAGCTGGACGGTGTTCTTCGGCAACTACCGGCTATTCATCTACCGGTTACCGGCTACCGACCACCGACTACTGTTCACCCGGTACGCAAACGGAATCCTGCGTAAACGTTCCGCCCCGGCGCCGGCTCGTAGGAGCGACTGGCCGTGGCGTTGACGACGACGGACGAGTTGTAACGGTAGCTTCGAGGCCCTGGAGATCCGCCGCACCCGGCACGCCGACGGCGAAGGGAACCCGCTGCACTTCCGTCGCCGAGCGCGAGATGCTGACCGAGATCCCCTCGAGTTTGTAGAGCGGGATGCTATCGGCCGCGACGCTGTCCGCCTGCTGGGCCGTCGCCCGCGTGGCGGCGAGGATGACCGTCAAGAGGGCCGGTGTCAGTCGCGCGGGGTGTTTCATGAGGCCTAACGGTGTACAAGAGGGAGCCCCCGGTCAGACAGCTGGCCGGGGGCTCCCTCATTCGTGCAAGCGGCGAGCAAACGAATTCGCCGCCTTAACTGATCAGCCTACTGAAGCATCATCGACAGGCCGAGCGTGCCAATGATGTTGAGGCTGGCTGCCCGCGGGAACTCTTCTTTGTCGTTCTCTAGCAGGTAGACGGCCCTGGCGCCGAACCGGAACATCAGGTTGTCCTGGATCGGGACCTTCACGCCGGCGCCGCCGCCGAATCCGAACTGCATGTTGGACTCGGACTCGCCTCCCTCGCCCGCTCTAAACATCTGGAGCATGCCGCCACCATGCACGAAGAACTGCGTGTCGCTCGAGCTGCTGAAGTGGTACAGGACGTCAGCGTTGAGGTTCCCGGCCATGAGCTCAGCGCCGTCATCGCCTTCCTTGTACCACCAGACGCCGAGGCCCGGCTCGATCGAGATGTTATCGTTGAGGAAGAAGCCGGCTCGGAACTGGACCGGTGCCCAGATGATGGTCACGTCGGGCACCTCGAAGTCGCCGAGCTCCGAAGTGATCGAATACCAGAACGCCCCGTCAACTCCCAGCTCGATCGGGTTCTGCGCCATCGCCGGGCTGGCCCCGAACAGGACGACCAGCAGTGGTAGTAAAGCTTTACGCATTTCGCACTCCTCCAGCTTTGGAGCCGGGCCTCGCGAACAGCCCGGCCTGTGAAATGTGCGCCGCATTACGTTTCTGCGGCTCTGCAGCGCAATACTAGGGCTACTAACGGTGAATCCCGCTGCCGCGTTCCTGCCTCACCGCCAATGCGCACTTGTAGACTTCCCCCGGGCCGCATTGAGATTGAGTGGCTGTAGGCAGCAATGAACGAGCACAATCTGACATGATGCCCGCGGTTTGCGCAAGATCTGGCGAAAAAGTCGGCCGCTGGCGGTTTCCCAGCCCTTTTCGGAGGCTCCCTGGGCTGGGAAGCCGCTTCGGAGCGGGCCGGAGCGCCCCCCGCGGTCCCGCCCTGGCCGGCCCGGCTCAGAACCAGTACGACAGGGTCAGGCCGATCTCCCAGTTGTTGGTCCAGTCGGAAGGCGGCGGAATGGGGAAGACCGTGATCCCCGGGTCGTAGTAGCCGGGCGGCGTCTTGATCCGCCAGATGTCGTTGAGGGCCTCGACACGCAGGCTGAAGCGCTGGCGCGGTATCCAGACCGTGCCGAACCCGAGCTGCAGCACGAGGCTGGTCCCGAAGTCGAAGCGCTCGCGTGCCTCGATCTGACAGTCCGGCGCCGCCGATGGACAACTCGTGACACTGCTCAAGTCTATGGCGATGCCGATTCCCCCGAGCAGGTAAGGGGCCAGGTTGTGCCAGGTCCGTGGCCCGGTCAGGTTCAGGTTGACCCGGCCCGCCACCACCAGGATGTCGAGCCCCTCGGTTCCCACGAAGGTGGAGCCGCTATCCTCGTCCTCCTGGCCCTCTTCCAGCGACGGATCGATAACGCGCCGCTCGCTGCGGAAAAAGATGACCTGGGGGGTGATGCTGAGCGGGCGGCTGAGGCGCCGGGTATAGCGGACGCCGACGGCCGGCCCTGCCTGCGGCCCGATCCCGAGCTTGCCGGCGTCGGCCCAGATGTAGCTGAGCGAGAGGCCGAGGTCCTGCTTCGGCTCGATGAAGCGGTAGGGCGACGATAGCTGCTGGGCCTCTAGCCGGCACGGCTGGGCGAGACCCACCGCTAGAACGACCAAAAGGGTCCCATATTCATGCTTGAGCATACGGCAGTTTAAGCCGGCGCGCGCACCGCGCAACTGTGAACGATTGACAACCGCCGCCGAGATTGTTACGCGTGAAGGGCGGAGCGACCCTGTGGCACCGGGGCCGGGGAGGGGGAGATACAATGAGAGCCGGGTTGATGCGCTTCGTCCGCTGGATCGTTTTGCTGCTGCTTCTGGCGCCGCCGACGGTGGCCCACGCCCAGGCCACGGCCCGCGTCACCGCCGAGGAGAACTTCCGCAGAGAGCCTAACGGTACTCAGCTCGCCACCGTGATGCCGGGGGCCGAGCTTTCCATCGTCACCGAGCAAGGCGGTTGGGCCCAGGTGGAACTGGCGGGCTGGATCTGGGCGCCGTCCGTGGGCGCCACCAGCCGGGACGGCTTCGATCTCAGCGTGCGGGCGACGGGCGGTGAGAATCTGCGCGCCAGTCCGAACGGCGCCATCGTCGCCCGCCTGCTCGAAGGCTGTCTGCTCGAGCGCCTCGGTGTCAGCGCCAGCGGCAGCTGGATCCAGGTCCGGCGCCTGGGCTGGCTGTGGCGGGCGTCGCTGGAGACGAGCGGTGCGGCGGCGGCCGGGCAGCCGGCGACGGCCGGCGCTGCCGAGGCCGGCGCGGCTACGCCGCCCCTGATCATGGCGATCTCACCGCTCGTCGTCCACGCCACGCCCGACGGCGACACGGTCGCGACCTTCCAGCAGGGTGCGCAGGCCCAGGTGCTGGGCCGGACCGGCGATTGGATACGGATTCGCATCGACGGCTGGGTCTACGGGCCCGCCGCCCTCGACTCCGCCATCAACCTCGCCGACACCGGCGATCTGACCCCGGCACAGCTACGCGCCGACCCCGCCCGCTACCAGGGTGCGCTCGTGCGCTGGCGAGTGCAGTTCATCTCGCTACGGCGCGCCGAGCGGGCGCGTTCCGACTTCGAGGAGGGCGAGCCGTTCATCCACGCCCGCGGCGCGGCGGGCGACGCCGGCTTCGTCTACCTGGCGGTGCCGGATGACCTCCTGCCGATCGCCGAGAGCCTGGAGCCGCTCGACTACGTGACGGTCGTCGGCCGCGTCCGCACGGGCCGCTCGCAGCTGCTCGGCAGCCCTGTCGTCGACCTGACCGATATCGAGAAGGAGGTCACTCCCAACTAACGGTAGGCGTCCGGCAGACTCCCCCACCTCGTCCCTATCACAGAAAGGAGAACCCGCCGCCTCGTTCGGGGTTTAACGAAACGGCCCTCGGGCCGGTCCAACCGAGGGGACGCCTGGCCGGGCGACCCTGCGAGATCCGCCCGAGGACGGCGAGCAGGACCGGCTGCACCGACCGGAAATCCGGGTGTATCTTTCGACCCGGCGGAGGGTATACAGGCTGGACCGCCAACTCGGCGAGATCAGGCGAAACGTGAGGACTAAGATGGGAGCACCCAGAATGAGGATCAACAGTCTCCTGGCCGTCGCTACGGCTGTCGTGGTCATCGCCGCCTGCAGCGGCGACGACGGTCCCACAGGCTTAGACCCGAACCTGTTCGAGTTGGCCGTCGTCTCCGGTGGCGGCCAAAGCGGGGTGGTCGGCACCGTGCTCGCCGATCCGCTGGTCGTCGCCGTTCGTGAGATTGGCGGCGGCGCGGGCGAAGAAGGCGTGACCGTAACCTGGAGGGTGATCCAGGGCGATGCCGAGCCGACCCGCACAGCCGCCGCGACCGACGCGGATGGCAGCGCGACGACGCGCATCATCCTGGGGGACGTCGCCGGCGATGTCCAGGTACGGGCCACTGTCCAGGGCCTCGATCCCGTCGTCTTCGGCCCGCTGACGGCGCTTCTCGCGCCCGCCATCCAATCGCTGTCGGTGAGCAGCGCCGAGCCCGGCGATACCATCGACGTAGTCGTCACGAATCTGACGGCCGGGATGGCGGTCGATGTCCTGTTCGACGGTGTGGCCGGCGAAATCTGGGCCAGGCAGGATGGGTCGCCCGCGACGCTCAGCGTCGTCGTTCCCGCGCCCGCCGGCGTCTGTGGCCCGACCAAGGATGTGGACGTGCGCCTGCGGGTCGACGGCTACACCGGCCCGACCCAGATCCTCACAGTTTCCGTCCCGGCGCAGCCGTTCGACGTCGGGCAGGTGCTGGTGATGGAGAGCAGCAGCGATGTCGACTGCGCCGTTCTGCCCGCCGACGGCGGCGCGGCCAAGTACCTGCTCGTCGCGCTCAGCGCGGAGTTCGAGACGGACGCCCAGGTCGAGGTCTCGCTGGGCGGCAGCAGCGTTCTGTTCTCCGCCGCCGAGACTGCCGCTCAACCGGCTGACCAGGACTTCACCACCCGCTTGCGGGCGTTCGAGCGTGAGCTGGCGGCGCGCGGGCTGGCGGACCGCAGACTCGCCACCGGCGTTCAGCCTCAGTACAGCGCGCAACTCTTCGCTCTACCGTCGCTGAACAGCCGGCGCGACTTCTGGGTGATCAGGAACACCGAGGCGTTGCCCGACGCCCAGGAAGAAGACTTCGATCGCGTCACCGCGACTCTCAGGTTCATCGGCACTCACACGCTCCTCTATCTCGACGACGCCGCTCCTTCGCCCGGCCTGACAGACGCGGACATCGAGCAGCTCGGCAGCCTGTACGATGAGATACTCTACGAGTCGGACGTCGACTACTACGGCGACCCGACCGACTTCGACAACAACGACCGCGTCATCATTCTTCTGTCACCCACGGTCAACAAGCTCACACCGCGCGGCGCCGACGGCGTCGTCGTCGGCTTCTTCTTCGGGCTCGACCTGCTCGACCCCGCAACGCCGAACTGCGACATCTGCGAGTTCTCGAACGACGGCGAGCTGTTCTACGGACTCGTGCCCGACGAGAGTGGAATACATAGTGACCCGCGCGAGCGGACGCGCGTGCTCGAGCTGCTGCCGGGCGTGATGGTTCACGAGACCGTGCACATGATCAACTTCCGCTTCAAGATCTTCGTCCACGGCGGGGAGAATGAGCTGCTGTGGCTGAGCGAGGGGCTCGCCCACATGGGCGAGGAACTGGGAGCCGACGAAGCGGATAGGGCCGGCGACCCCGATGCCGCGAATAACCTCTACGCTCCCAACTTCGATCGCGCCGCCAGCTTCCTCGAGGAACCGGGCTCGAGCTCGCTGACCGTGATCTCGGGTAGCGGCACGCTCGGCGAGCGTGGCGCCGCCTGGCTGTTCCTGCGCTGGCTTGCCGACCAGTACGGCGACTTCATCTTCCGCGACATCGTTTCCGCCGCACCGAACGGCGTCGCCAACATCGAGGCGCAGACCGGCGAAGACTTCTTCAGGCTCTACGCCGATTGGGCGGTCGCCCTCTGGGCCGACGATCTCTTCATCCCGGACCTCGCCGACCGCTACCAGTTCCCGAAGTGGGTGCTGCGGAGCATCCTGGTCACGAATGAGGGTGGACTGCCGGAGTACTTCCTGCAGCCGGAGCCGCTCACGTTCAGCGAACTGCGCACGTCCGGCATCATCAGGACGCTGGCCGGCTCGAGCCCCTTGTACGTCGATCTCGCAGCGGACGAGACGAGCGACCTGCAGCTCGAGCTCGTCTCGCTGTCCAACGCCGGCCTGGCCGTGCTGCGCTACGAGTAGCGGGGGTCGGGGGCGGGAGACGGCTGCCCGTTATAGCTCGTCCAGAACCTCGCGGATCTTCCAGAACTGCTGCTCGATCTCCGGCTTCAGGTCCTGGCGGCGAATGCCGAACGCGGGGTGCAGCAGAGGCAGGAAAGTGACCTCGCGAGCGCCGACCATCCGGCGCCGCGGCTTCGCGGCCGCCTCGGTGATCTTCTGCCTGGGAAAGAACCGCTCCAGCGCCACACGCCCCAGCAGCACGACCAGATCGGGCTTCATCAGCTCCAGCTGCCGCTCGAGGTACGGCGCGCAGGCGTCCATCTCCGGCGTCTTCGGGTTCCGATTGTCCGGCGGTCGGCACTTGATGATGTTGCTGATGAAGACCTCGGAGCGACTGAGTCCGATCTTCTCCAGCAGCTCGGTCAGGTAAGCGCCGGCATCCCCAACGAACGGCTCGCCCTTCTCGTCCTCCCAGCGGCCGGGAGCCTCGCCGATGAAGACGACCCGCGCGTCCGCCGGGCCCGCACCGGGCACCGCCTGCGTCCGGTGCTCCGCCAGCTCGTCGCACTTCGTGCAGTTACGGATCAGAGCGTGCAGCTCGTCCAACGTCGTGCACGTGACGATGGGATCGGGCGCTGCGAACAGGTCGCCTTGCGAGAGGTCGGTTAGGTCGGGCATGGTCCACCACCGTACGTCGTGATTGTGCTGGTCGTTTGTGAGTAGTCAGTGATCAGTTATCAGTAATCAGTAATCAGTTATCCGTAACAGGCAATCGGCAGCTGAGGACTGATTACCGATTACCGATTACCGATCACTGATCACCGATTACTGATCACTGATCACTGATCACTGATCACTGATCACCGATTGCTAGACTCCAACAGCCTGCACATCCATCGGCAGCCCTTTACGCTCGTCGAGCACGAGCCGCATCGCTTCCGTCTCGCACTGGCCCTCGCAGACCCCACACCCCATGCACTTCTCCCAGCTCACGACCGCGGTGTCGTTCAGTGTTATCGCGCCGAACGGGCAGGCGGTCTCGCAGTCGCCGCAGGCGATGCACGCCGCCTCGTCCACTACGGCGACATAGCCGGATGACGCGACCATCGGCACGCCGCGCCGCATCGCCTCCAGGCCGCCGCAGCAGCAAGAGCAGCAATTGCAGATGGCGTAGAAGCGGTCCCCCATCGCGTCCTTGAAGTACGCGGTGTGAACGTGGCCGCGCTCGTGCTCGGCCTGCAGCACCTCCAGCGCCTCGGCCTGCGTGATGCGTCGCGAGCGGTGCGGCTGGTGCTCGAGCACGAAATCGCCCCTGCCGATCACCATGCACACGTCGGTCGGCTCGCACGGGTTCTCCCGCATCGCTCGGCAGGGGCAGTCCAGCAGGACAACGCTGGGCGGCCCCTTGAGCACGATGTCCCGTGCCATCGGGTAGGGGATGATCCGTTCCAGGTCGGTCCGTTCGATGTCGCGGTCCAGCGTGATCACCCGGCGCGCCAGTTCGGTCGGCAGGACCTTGCCGTGATAGCGATCGGCCCACCAGCGCTTCTGCTCGGGCGTCATGTGCGGGAGCAGCCAACGGATGGCGACGCTGATGTACTGGTACGGCCAGCGGCTGTAGACGTAACCGTGAAGGGCTGTGACCAGGCTGCCGCGTTTACCGTTGCCGCTGGAGCCGCCGCCGGAACCGACGCCACCAGTGGAAGCACTACGGCCGCGCGGTCTGCGAAAGGCTGCACGGGTCGACGGGAGCATCAGGTGCCCGCGCTCGCCGATCAGCCAGAGCGTTAGCAGGACTGCCAGCAGTGCCGCCAATAGGAATACGGGTGTTAGAAGGACCCAGAGCATGGCGCAATCCAGTGAGCGGTGGGCGGTGACCGGTAGCCGGTGGCCGGTAGCCTAGGCGCCGAACTGCCGTTAAGGACTAACTAGTGTCCAGGGTGCTCCCGGGCAAGCCGCGCTTGATGCTCTGACCACTGGCCACCGGCACACCGGCCTCCGACACACCGGCCTCCTCGAAACCCCCCTCCCCGGGTGCTCGTATTATCTTAGGAGACGCCACCAATCGCGCCTTTACCTTCCGGGGCTGCCGGGCGGTCGGGGACGGCCGCGCGCGCTCCCGGGACAGCCAGCAGGAGACCGGTCAACCCCATGTCTGCCAACGTATTTCGGCGCCTCGCCCCGGCGCTCGCCGTCCTGGCGGTCGCCTGTTCCTACGGGACGGATGGTCAGATGACTGATATCCAGAACTTCGCCGTCTTTACGCAGAGCCCCGGCCGGGTGGTCGAGGCACTGACGGCCACGCTCGTCGAGTCGGGCGCGCTGTCGGCCGAGCGGGCGCCCGAGCTGGGCACCAGCCTGGTCGATGCCTTTGCCGCGGGTCAGGAAGGGTTCCTCAACAGCCGGTCGGTCTCGCTGGGCACCGATGAGCTGGCGCGCCTGGTGCCGGAGGAGTATCGGCGCTTCATCGGTGACGAGGGCGGTCGCTACGTGCTCGAGCTGACGCTGAGACCGGCGGCCGACGGCGGGCTGCGGGTCGAGGTGACGCCGACGATCATCGCCACGGTGCGCGGCGGCGAAGGCCCGTTGGGCGGCCGACCTTTGCCTTCGAATGGAACGCTCGAGAGCTCGATCCTCGGATCGCTGACGCGCCGCTTGGGGAGGTAACTGACTATGCCCGCCCGCGGATCTCTATACTCTCCATCGCCATCCCCATCGCCATCGCCATCGAAGGCGCTGAAGAGGCCGATGGCGATGGCGATGGCGATGGGGATGAAGAGGTATGGATTCCTGTTCTTGATCGCGACCCTCGTTACGTGCGGTGGCCAGGCCGAGCGATTCGGCGCCGCCGACGACATACTGGTGAACGACCCGTCGCTCGATCGCGGGAACAACACGACGCAGAGCGAGAGCGCCGTGGCGCGGCACGGCGATGTCGTGGTCATCGGCTACAACGATTCCGGCGAGTTCACACGTCGTAACAGCATGACCGGCTACGCCTACTCGCTCGACGGCGGCGCGACGTTCACCGATGCCGGTGTGCTGGCACCCGTGCAGGGCGGCCGCAACCTGGGTGACGCGGCGCTCGCCGTTGACCGAGACGGCAACTTCTACTTCGCGACCCTGGCGCTCGACGCGCGGGCCCGGTCCTACGTCGGCGTCGCGAGGTCGACGAAGACCGAAGGCGCGGTGACGTTCGGCGAGCCGGTGATGATCTCGGGCCTCGACGCCGATGCGTTTCAAGACAAGGAGTTCATAGCGGTCGATGTCAGCGGTGGCCGCCACGACGGCAACGTCTATATCGTCTGGACCGAGTTCCCGCTGCGTGGACCCGCGCGCATTCTCTTCTCGCGCTCCACCGACGGCGGCAGGAGCTACTCGAGGCCGGAGCAGCTGTCGTCCGGCCGCGAGGTTCAGGGCGCCATGCCGGCCGTGGGCGGCCGCGGCGAGCTGTACGTGGCGTGGGAGGATCGGTCCGGCATGACGGGCGGCGTCATCAGGGTGCGCCGCTCGACCGACGGCGGTCAGACCTGGGGCACCGAGTACACCGCCGCCAGCTTCCCGCGCATCACCGACCGGACGGCCACCTCGGCCTGTCACCGGCCAGCGCTCAACGGGTTCATCCGCGTGAACGAGTTCCCCAGCATGGACGTCGATCGCAAGAGCGGCGACGTTTACATCGCCTTCGCCGCCGACCCGGGCCGCCAGCACCGGGGCGACAACTCCGATGTGTTCGTCGTCCGCTCGACCGACGGCGGTGCGTCATGGAGCGAGCCGGTCAACGTCGTGAAGGGCCGCGCCGTCAAGGCGAACGCCGACGAAACGACGAATGACAACTTCATGCCGGTTTTGAATGTCGGGCCCGACGGACAGGTCAGCGTCTTCTTCTACGACCGCCGCCACGATTCGCGAAACCTCAAGCTCGACGTTTACCGCGCCGTCTCCACCGACGGCGGCCGCAGCTGGGTCAACCAGCGGGTCACCGCCGAGTCGTTCGACGTGCCGCCCCTCAACCCGAACTTCGACCCGCTGGTCAAGAGCTGCTACATGGGCGACTACAACGACGGGACGGTCGACGATGACGGCTTCTACCTCACCTGGGGCGACAACCGCCTCATACTGAAGGCGCCGCGCTTCCCGCGCGGCCGGCCCGACCCCGACGTCCGCTTCCGCGCAGTCCCGCTCGAGCCGTAGGTCCGCTGCGACGCGGGTCCGTGCCCGTTCGCATCCGGACAGGCGGGTGCCGCAAGCGGACAGTGGGGCGGCTCCCGGTCGAAGTCGCCGCTGCTAATCCTACGTAGGGCTTTGTGTTACGGGCGGAGGCGGTTGGCATCTTACTTGCCCGCTCTCACAACGGGTCTCTGCGCACAACCGTTCTCTAACGCACAGGCAAGTCATGGGATCGATCCTTCAGGACGTACGCTACGCGCTCCGCGCGCTCCGCAAGCGGCCCGGTTTCGCGGCAGTGGCGCTCGTCACCCTCGCCCTCGGCATCGGGGCGAACACGGCGATCTTCAGCGTGATCCAGTCGGTGCTGCTCGCGCCGCTGCCGTTCGAGGGCCCGGCTCGCCTGGTACACGTATGGGAGTCGCGGGTGGAGCAGGGCTGGACGCACGCGGGGATGAACCCGGCCAACTTCTGGGACTTTCGGGAGCAGAACGGCACGTTCGAGGACCTGGGCGCTCTGTACTATGCGAGCTTCAACCTCACCGGGCTCGGCTATCCTGAGCGGGTCAGTGCGGGCCTGGTCTCGGCCGGCTTCTTCCGGATTCTGCGAGTGCAACCCGCCCTGGGCCGCACGTTCCTGCCCGGCGAAGACGAGCCCGGCGGTGACAACAGGGTCGTGCTCCTGTCGAACGAGTACTGGCGCACGCGGTTCGCCGCCGATACCGGGATCATCGGCAGTTCGCTGACCTTTGACGGGCAGAGCTACACGGTGGTCGGCGTGCTGCCGGCGGGCGAGCCGTGGCTTAACGAGGCGGAAGTGTTCGCTCCGTTCATCCGGGACCCGGAGGCCGATCGCGTCGGCTTTTATTTGGCCGTCATCGGCCGCCTGGCTCCGGGCGTCTCGATCGAAGGGGCGCGTGCCGACCTCACCGCCGTGGCCCGGCGGCTGGAGGAGGCGTACCCCGAGAGCAACGAAGGGATCGGCGTCACCGTCGAGCCGGCGGAGAGCGCCTGGCTCGCCGATGCCGACCTGCGCCGCGTGCTATGGATCCTGCTGGGCGCGGTGGGCTTCCTGCTGCTGATCGCCTGCGTGAACCTCGCCAACCTGCTGCTGGCCAACGCGACGAGCCGGATCAGAGAGACGGCGGTTCGTGCCGCGCTCGGCGCCGATCGCTGGCGGATCGCCCGGCAGGTGCTCACCGAGTCGCTGGTACTGGGTCTTGCCGGCGCCGCCGCCGGACTGCTTCTGGCCTTCTGGGGTGTCGACCTGTTCAAGTCGCTCGAGCCCGGCGCCATCCCGCGCGCCGACCAGGTGAGCATCAACGGCTGGGTGCTCGGGTTCACGGTCGCGGTCGGCCTGCTGACCGGCGTCCTGTCGGGGATCATCCCGGCGCTCCAGCTGCCGCGCACCGACTTCCAGACGGCGTTACGAGAGAGCAGCCGGGGCACTTCGGGGAGTCGCGGCCAGAACCGGCTGCGTGGCGCGCTGGTGGCGTCGGAGGTCGCCCTGTCGTTGATGCTGCTCGTCGGCGCCGGCCTGCTGCTCCGCAGCTTCGTCGAGGTGCTGAGAGTCGATCGCGGCTTCCAGTCGGAGAGCCGCCTGGTCTTCGCCGTCAACATGCCCGGCTCCTACGACACGGCTCGCAGGGGTGAGGTGCGCGACCTGCTGCTCGAGCGGCTGAACGCGATGCCGGGCGTGCTGTCGACCGCCGTGAACTCGCGCCCGATCTCCGGTGGCAACCCCGGCATGGGGATCGCCCCCGCCGACTGGCAGGCCGAGCGGGGAGACAGCCCACCCTGGGCGGGCTGGCGGCTCGTCACCCGCGACTACTTCCGTGTCATGGGTGTCCGGCTGCTCGGGGGCAGGACCTTCACCGAGCGTGACGTGATCGGCGAGCCGTGGATCGCCATCATCAGCGAGCGCCTGGCCGAGCGGCTGTTCCCCGGCGAAGATCCCATCGGCCGCCAGGTCAAGCTCTGGTACAGCCAGAACGATTTCGTCGCCGAGGTCGTGGGTGTGGTGGCGAACCAGCGGGAGCGCGGGCTCGACAGCGATCCCACGCTCACCGTCTACCTCCCCTACTACGGGGCCGGCTGGTCGCCGATGCAGTTCGTCGTCCACACGACGGGCGATCTCACGGCGAGCGTCGGCACCGTACGGTCCATGCTCGGCGAGATCGATCCGACGCTGCCGATCTCGAACATCGAGACGCTGGACGAGATCGTCGGCGCTTCCGTGGCCGGCCGCCGATTCTACATGCTCATGCTGGCCGTCTTCGCCGGCGTCGCCATCGTCCTGGCGCTCGCCGGGATCTACGGCGTCCAGTCGTATTCGGTCAGCCGCCGTACCTCGGAGATCGGCGTCCGCGTCGCCATGGGCGCGACCCACGAACAGGTGATCAGGCAGATCGTCAGGCAGGGGATGCAGCCCGCCGCGATCGGAATCGTGCTCGGGCTGATCGCGGCGTTCGCGGTCTCGCGCCTGCTCTCCAGTCTGCTGTTCGGGATCGCCTCCAGCGATCCGCTCACCTACATGGGCGTGGCGATCCTGCTGGCGGCCGCGGCGCTCGTCGCCTGTTACGTGCCGGCTCTGCGCGCACTGCGCATCGACCCGGTCGTCGCGCTCAGGGAAGAGTAGGGATCAGCCATGCATGGGATCGCCCAGGACGTTCGCTTCGCCGGTCGGATGCTGCTCAAGAGCCCGACGCTCACCCTGGCCGCGCTGCTCTGCCTGGCGCTGGGGATCGGCGCCAACACAGCCATCTTCAGCGTACTCTACTCGATCGTCGTCCGGTCGCTCCCCTACGCTCACCCAGAGCGACTCGTCGTTCTGCAGCAGGCTAAGGCCGACGGCGAGTACTACTCCTCGTTCGCACCGGCCGAGTACCTGGACCTGCATGAGTGGAGTCGGACGGTCAACGAGCTCGCCGGCCATCGTGGGATGAACCTCAGTCTGACCGGTGTGGGTACCCCCGAGCGGATCCAGGGGCAGAGCGTCTCACCCAACTTCTTCCGCGTGCTCGGCGTCGAGCCCGCGCTCGGTCGCTTCTTCGACGCGGACGAGGAGTTCGCCGCGACCGGTGGCCGGGAGGTGGTCCTCAGCTACCGCGCATGGCAGAACCGCTTCGGCGCGGACCCCTCGGTCATCGGACAGCCGCTCAGCCTGAACGGCGAGCCGCACATCATCGTCGGTGTCGCGCCCGCTTCGTTCAACTACCCGGAGCACGCCGAGATGTGGGTGCGGTCTTACCGCTACGGTGTGCCCGAGCCGCCGATCGATCTCGGCGCGGATCTGAGCATCGTGCGCGACCTGGGATACTTCAGCGTCTTTGCCCGCGTCGCCCAAGGGGTCGCGCTCGACCAGGTGCAGGCCGAGCTGGACGCGCTCGCTCGCCGCCTCGCAGAGGTCACGGGTGACGACCGTGTCGCAGCGTTGCGTGCCGTGCCGCTGCACGACGACCTGGTCGGCGATGTTCGGCCGGCGCTGATGTTGTTGCTCGCGGCCGTCGGGCTGGTGCTGCTCATCGCCTGTGCCAACGTCGCGAATCTGCTGTTGGCTCGTGCGGCCGCTCGCGAGCGTGAGATCGCCCTGCGTGCAGCACTGGGCGCGCGCCGGTCGCGCTTGCTGCGCCAACTGCTCACCGAGAGCCTGCTGCTCGCAGTGCTGGGTGGCGGCGCCGGGCTGCTGCTCGCCGTCTGGGGCGTCGAAGCGCTCGTCCGCGCCGCTCCCGGCGACATTCCGCGGCTGTCCGAGATCGGGGTGCACGGCCCCGTTCTCTTCTTCACGCTGCTCGTCGCCCCACTGACCGGCGGTCTGTTCGGGCTACTCCCGGCGCTGCAGACATCGAAGCCGGACCTGCACGAGACGTTGAAGGAGGGTGGGCGTGCGGCGAGTCAGGGGCGGCGCAGGCGTCGACTGAGTGAGCTGCTCGTAATCGGCGAGGTCGCGCTCGCCGTGCTGCTGCTCTGCGGGACCGGGCTGCTGTTGAAGAGCCTGGCGCGTCTGCAGGACGTCGATCCGGGTTTCCGGCCGCGGAACCTCCTGGTGATGCGGCTGAGCCTGCCCGACTCACGATACCTGGAGGAGGCGCAGCAGGGGGCCTTCGTTCGCCAGGTAATCGAGCGCGTGGGCCGCCTACCCGGCGTGAGCTCCGCCGCCGCGGTGCTGGCTCTCCCGTTCACCGGGATGGCGGCGACCTTGAGCTATGAAGTCGAAGGTCAGGCCGCCGACCCCACCGAAGATCTCGATACCGAGTACCAGGTGGCCACATCCGGCTACTTCCGGACCATGGGGATCCCGCTGCTCAGGGGACGAGCGTTCACCGAGCGGGACGACGCGGAAAGCCCCGGCGTCGTGCTGATCAACGAGACGCTGGCGCGCCGCCACTGGCCGGGAGAGGATCCCATCGGACGGCGAATTCTGTTCGGCGGCACCGCGGCCGAGATCATCGGCGTCGTGGGCGACGTGCGCCACTTCGCCTACGACCGGCCGCCACGCCCCGAGGTCTACGCACCGTTCGCCTGGGATCCCTGGCCGTTCATGGCCATCGTCGTGCGCGCCGAGATCGGGCCCACCAGCCTCTCAGGGGCTGTGCGCGCCGAAATCCTCGCCGTCGACCCTGACCTGCCGGTCTACGCGGTGAGCACGATGGAGCGGGTCCTCTCCGATTCGGTCCGCCAGCGACGCTTCACCGTACAGTTGCTCGGTCTGTTCGCCGCCGTTGCGATTACCTTGGCTCTGGTCGGGATCTACGGCGTCATGTCTCACACGCTGAACCGGCGCGTGCACGAGATGGGGATCCGCATGGCGCTGGGTGCCGAGCGGGTCGATGTGTTCCGGCTCAGCATGGAGTGGGGTCTGAGACTCGTGGCGCTGGGCGTCGTGATCGGGCTCGTCGGTTCCCTGGCGCTGACGCGCTTGATCGCTGGCCTGCTCTACGGGACCAGCACGGCCGACCCGGCCGTGTATCTGGGCGTCGCGCTGGTGCTCGCCGCCGCGGCGGCCCTGGCGGCCTACGTTCCGGCGTACCGAGCGTCCCGGCTCGAGCCGCTTACCGCATTGAGGTACGAGTAAGGCTACGGCCGTGGCCGGCCGCGCCCGTGCCTCACGGGTTCTTGACGATCCAGCCGTCGAGTAGCTGGATGATCTGTCCGCCGTACGCCGCCCAGGTCTCGTTGTGGGTCACCTGGATGATCGTCGTGCCCTGCTGGTTCAGCTCCTTCAGCAGGTCCATGATCATCTGGCCCTGCGACGAGTGCAGGCTCCCGGTCGGCTCGTCCGCCAGGATCAGCTTCGGCTCCGCCACCAGCGCCCGCGCCACCGCCACCAGCTGCTGCTGACCGCCGGACAGCTGGCTCGGGTACAGGTCCTTCTTGGCGACGATCTGAAAGCGGTCGAGGATGTCGGCGACCATCGCCTGGCGCTCCGAGCGCTTCACATCCCGGTACGAGAGCGGAATGTCCAGGTTCTCGGCGACGGTCAGATCCTCCAGCAGGTGGTAGTGCTGGAAGACGAAGCCGACGTAGCGCTTGTTCAGCTTGTTGCGCTCTTTGTGGCTGAGCTCGTGGACCGCGTGCCCGTCCAGGAAGTACTGGCCGGCGAAGTCGCTGTCGAACATCGCGATGACGTTCAGCAGCGTCGTCTTGCCGGCGCCCGACGGACCCATGATCGTGACGAACTCGCCCGGTCTGACGTCCACGTTGATCTGACGGAGCACGAACGTGCGCCCGGCTCCTGTGTCATACCATTTCTCCACACCGCGAAGCTCGATCATTTTCTCTAAGCGTTGAAGTCGAAGTCCAGATACGGTCCCGTAACGTACTGCAGCCGCAGATTCGCCGCCGCTCAATCTACGTCGAAGGGGAAGAAGCATGCCACATCCGGCGAAACACCACCGGTTGCCGGGTCGCACGGGGGCTGGCGGCCCGTGTGGGCGGCCGCGGTCCGCCTCTGTCTGGAAGTGGGACCGGCTATCCCGGATCCGAACACCACGGGACCGCCGAGCCCGATGTCCTGCGCTTGCCGTGTCGGCGGGGGCGTCTACATTTGAGATCCCCGACTCCCGCTGGTAGCCGGCGCTGTCATCAGGATGAGGGTTCCCAGTGTGTTCTACCTGAAAACGCTCGGTCAGCTCTGCCTTCGTGCCGACGGCCCCGAGGGGTGGGCGCTACTCTCCAACTCGAAGCCGCTGGCCCTGCTGGCCGTGCTGGCGACGATGCCCGAGCACACGGCGCGCCGCGACCACGTCGCCCAGCTGCTCTGGCAGACAGCGGATGAGAGCCACGCCCGCCGCTCGCTCCGCCAGGCGCTCCACTACCTGTCCAAGCGGGTCAAAGAACCGCTGATCGAGGCGACCGATTCGGAGCTCAAGCTGAGGGCCGAGGTCCTCGAGGTCGACCTCTGGGAGTTCGAGCGGGCGGTCGAGGCCGGCGCCTACCAGCACGCCGTCGAGCTGTATACAGGTCCCTTCATGCCCGGGCTGGAGCGCAAGGCGGGCCCCGAGCTCGAGCACTGGATCGAGTCGCAGGACGAGCAGTTGCGGGCGGGGCTCGAGGCGGCCTACGCGCGGCTGATCGGCGATGCGCTGCAGGACGGCGACGCCGATGCCGCCGTCGGCTACGCGCGGCGCTACGTCGAGCTCAATCCGCTGAACGAGAAAGCCCAGCTCGCCCTCGTCCGCTCCCTGAAGGCCGCCCGGGACCGTGCCGGCGCCCTGCAGGCCTACCGCTCGTATCGGAGCTTGCTGAAGCAGGTCCTGGACGGCGAGCCGTCGGAGGAACTGGAACGGGCCATCGCGGGGGTGCGCGCCGAGGTGATGCGGGAGTCGCGGTTCCGCTTCGGCAGCCGGCCGCTGCACCGGCGGTCGCGGCGAAAGATGATGCGTTGGTCGGTGACGAGCGCCGCGGCGGGCGCCGCGCTGGCGGCGACCGTCATAGGGGCCGTGTTGCTGGCCTGGGCCCCCTGGCACGATCCCGACGGCCTGCTCGCCGGGCTCTCCGGCGAGCTTATGGTGAACTTCCAGGGACGAGACGTTCCGGAGCCCGGTGTCGTGAGGTATCGCGGCGCGCGCATCGATGTGGAGCGACCGGACCTGGGGTACGTGGACGTGCCCAGCCCGGCGGGCTCGCTCATGGCGGTCGCGGTCCCGGCGGACAGCGGCTGGAACCTGGCGCTGCTGGACCGTGCCACCGGCGCGGTGCGTACGCTGACGGCAGCTGCCGACGACGAGGAGCCGCGCGGGTGGTCGCCCGACGGTCGCTTCATCCTCTACCGCCAGGGCGTGCCGCGTGCCGGGGCGACCGACTACACCTACCTGCTGATGGCCTACGACCTCGAGACCGGCTCGACTCGGCTGCTCGACGACACTCGGGCGGGCGGTGGCTACTCGGCGGCCTGGTCGCCTGACGGCACCCAGATCGCCTTCGTGGCCAATCCCGATGACGACCAGGACATCTTCGTCTCGAGCGCCGACGGCTCCAACGCGACGCGCGTCGTCGCCGCACCGGGTGAAGACCTCGACCCGGCCTGGTCGCCGGACGGACGACGCCTGGCTTTCAGTTCGACTCGTAACGGCGGTGCCGACATCTTCACCGTTCGGCCCAACGGGTCCGACCTCCACCAGATCACCGATGCTCCGGCCGACGAGCTGACGCCCGTCTGGCTGTCGGCCACCGTCTGCGCCTTCGTGATGGTCCAGCCGGACGGCAGCCGCGACCTGTGGGCGGTCGATGTCAACAGCCGCGAGCTGCAGCGGCTTACGGAGCGTGGGGACTTCTGCGGCGTGATGTCTGTCCGGCGCGCCGGTGAGCCGAGCTGGATCGAGCGACTGTCCATCAGGCCGTCGCCCGAGCTGGTGAGCCCGGGTCAGGTCCTCGAGCTGGGGGTCGAGCTCGCCAGCGCCGCCGGTCGCGTGCTCGACCCCACCGGGCTGCCCATCTCATGGTCGGCCGAGGACAGTGCAATTGCCGGCTTCGTGGGCCCCGGTAGGTTGAAGGTACACGCGCCGGGTCGGACCCGGGTGGTGGCCAGCGCCGGCGGCTGGGTCGCCGACACGCTGGAGATCGAGTCGCGCGAGCTCGTAGCCGGCGAGGCGGCGCTCATCTTCTTCGAGGATTGGACCGGCGGACTGCGGCCGGAGCGTTGGGTCGGCTACGGCCGACCGCTGCCCGAGACCCGGCCCATCGGCGGCCCCGAGGGCGCCGGCCTCTTCCTCAACAACGGCGACCAGCACTTCCCCAGCGGCGCCGTTTCGCAGCAGGCGTTCTCGCCGCATGCCGGCCTCACCCTCGAGGTGTGGGCACGGATCCCGTTCACCGGTAAACACTACCAGTGCCTCGCCATCGGGCTCACCGACGACGATCCGCCCGCCGACTCCGTCAGCTGGATGGGGCTCAACAATTCTCACATCGAGTTCTGGTTCGGCGGGCCCAATGCCGGTCAGCCGGCAAGACTCAGCGCCTTCGCCGACGGGACCGAGACCCTGTTGCCGATCCCCGATACACCGGAAGACTGGCACCTCTACGCCCTCCAGCTCGACCCGGACGGGACCGTGAGCCTCTTGATCGACGGGCGGCTGTACTGGCGCTCGCCGACACGCATCGACCTGCAGTCGCTCGGCCCGCTGCGGATCAAGCTGGGTGACCGGTCGTTCGAGACCGAGATCGCCCACGGCGTGGTGCGGCTGTACTACGGGAGCCGGTATTCCCTGCTGCGGTCCCCGGAGGGTTTGGCGCTCGGGCCACGGCGCTGACGTCTCTCTGGAAAGCTTTCCTGCTTGCGTCCTGCCTGTTTTCGGGTTATCTTCGGGTCCCCTGGGTCCACCAGAACCACGGATCACGAGCCACGTCTATGCCGCGTTCCAGCGCCCTTGCTGCCCTTTCCCTCGCCGACCAGGCCGGCCCGGCCGGCTCGCTGGCCCGAGCCAGCGAGCTGTTGGCCGGGTCGGCTCCCGCCTGGCCGCTGGGCTGGCCGGAGCTGGACGCCGCCCTGCCCGGCGGGGTGCCCCGTGGGCAGATCACCGAGTGGGCGGGCCCGCGCTCGGCGGGTAAGACGGCGGCGCTGCGCCAGATGGTGAGCGCGGTGCGGGGTGCCGGTGCTGGGGCGGCGTATGTGGACGGGACGGGCACGTTGGCGCCGGCGGCCTGGGTCTTCGGTCGGCGGGGGCCGGGTGGGGGACCGGGTGGAGCGGCGCCCTTCTGGGTGGTGCGGCCGCCGGAGCCGCTGGGCGTGCTGGCGGCGGCTGAGGAGCTGTGCCGGAGCGGTGCCTTCGGGCTGGTGATTGCCGAGGGCGCCGACTGGTCCCGGACGCCGGTGATCCGACTACAGCGCCTGGCCCGCGAGACGGGTGCGGCGCTGATCGCGGTGGTCGAGCGACCGGGGAGCGTGCCGCTGGCGGGCTTCCGGGTGCAGTTCGCGTCAGACCCACAGACCCGGTCGTGCCGCATCCAGGTTCGGGGCCACCTCACCCACGAAGTGTCGTATGCCAACGACCTCCCGTATCGCCTGCCTGAGGATTCCGGACTTCCCGATCGCCGCTCACCGGCGAGCTGAAGGGGAGGCGCCCAACGCCCCCGCCATCGTGGTGCGGGGAGAGGGGAAGCGGGCCCTCGTGGCGGCGGCCTCGGAGTCGGCGCGCCGCCACGAGATCGCGGTCGGGATGCGGGCCGCCGACGCCCGGGCACAGCTGCCCGGGCTGCGGGAGTGGGAGTGGTCGCCCGCCCTCTACGATGAAGTCCAGACCGAGCTGGCGGCGGCATTGCTGGCCGCGTCGCCCCGGGTGAGCCGGCCCGGGCTGGGCGCCTTCTGGCTGGACGCCGGCGGCTGGGACCGCCTGGGCGGCGAGGAGGCGTTCGTCGAGGCGGCGCGCTCGGCGGCGCTGGCGGCTGGTTACCCGGAGGCGCGGCTCGGGATCGCCGGTACCGCGGCCGCCGCCCGGGCTGCGACCCGGCTGGACGGGCACGCCGTCCACCGGGTGGCACCGGGCGATGAAGCGCGTTTCCTGGCGCCGCTCCCCCTCGACGTCCTCCCGATCTCCGAGGATCTACTCGAGCTACTCGAGGCGCTGGGCCTCGAGACGGTGGGCGCGCTGGCGGCGCTGCCGGCCGGTGAGGTGGAGGCGCGGTTGGGCCCCGAGGGGGTGCAGGCCCGCGGCTGGGCTCGAGGGCTCGAGGACGGTAGAGAAGGTCCGTTCGGCGGCGCGCCGCCCGGCGACTGGACGGTCGAGGTCGAGTTCCCCGGCCCCGTCGAGCGGCTCGAGCCGCTCCTCTTCCTGCTCAAGTCCTGCCTCGATCATCTGTCCGACGCACTCACCGCCGAAGGGCTCTGCCTGCGCGGGCTCGAGCTCACCATCGCCACCGAGGATGGACCGGTCCGGGCGACGGCCCGGCCCGCCCGGCCGACCCGGCAGGTGGCGATGCTGCTCTCACTCTGCAAGAGCGCGCTCGACGGGCTGCAGGTCCCCGGCCGCGCGCTAGGGGTCCGGGTCGAGGCGCAAGAACTCGTCCCGGCGATGGCGGAACAGGCGGACCTGTTCGAGCCGCCGCGGCCCGACCCCGACGCTCTGGCGACCGCGCTCAGCAAGTTGCAGGGCCGCTGGGGCCCGGACTCGGTCGTGCAGCCCGCCGCCACCGACAGTCACCGGCCCGAGAAGCAGGGGCGCTGGGAGCCGGTGGACCTGATGGCCGAGCTCGCCCGGCGCGCGGTGCTCGACGGTAACGGAAGCGCATCGCTCCCCGCCGAGGCGCCCGCCCTCGTCCTGCGCCTCTGGCCGCGGCCGCGCCGCCTCGAGGTGCACATCGAGAGAGGTGAACTCGGCGCGCTGCTGGTGGACGGCGGCTGGCGCGCCGTCGAGCAACTCAAAGGCCCGGAACGTCTCTCCGGCGAATGGTGGGAGGACCACTACCAGCGCGAGTACTACCGGGTGAGCACGACCGCCGGTGACCTGCTCTGGGTGTTCTACGACCCGCGACGCCGCGGCTGGTTCTGGCACGGCTGGTGGGATTGAGATGATGTTTCTTTGACCCCTCCTCCCAATACTCGCCATCCCCATCCCCATCGAGAAACAAGAGGACGATGCGGATGGCGATGGCGATGGCGATGGGGACTGAGTGAGACAAGGAGCAACGGTTGGTGCTATTCGCGCACGAACGCCTCGACGTCTATCAGAAGGCGATCGAATTCGTCGCTTGGGGCCAGATTCTTCTGGATTCTCTTCCCCCTGGCGCGACAGCCCGCGCCCAACTCGAACGCGCATCAACGAGCATTCCACTGAACATCGCCGAAGGAAAAGCTAAGAGGTCGAAAAGAGATCGTGCCCGCTATTGGCAAGTCTCGCTTGGCTCAGCGCTCGAATGCGCCGCGATTCTCGATGTCATAGTCGCACGAGGGCTCAAGAGTACCGAGGAAGTGAGAAAGGGCAAACAGATGCTGGACAGGGTTACGGCCATGCTTATGGCGCTGCTGAAAGGGCTCGGAAGCAGAGTAGCGGAATGAATTCGACGGTACCGCCGGCGGTGACCCATTGCCGTTCCTCACACGCCGCTACATCTTGCTTGCACCGAGAGAGAAAGGGTGGGGGGGCCTGGGCGGTCCAAGACGGTCGCGCTAGGTCTTCCGCGATGCCAGTTCGCAAGAATCCCCGTCTGTCCAAGGCTGGAGTCCAGAGCCTTGTGCCTCCCGCGGCACGGTGCAGTCCTGCCGCAAGGGGACTGGACTGTCTCGTGGTCCTTTCAGCCCATGCGCGATCGCCGCCGGCCAAACGTCATACGTAACAGCCTCGTTGTTCTGTAGAGCCTTCGCGTGTTGTAAGAGTCGCACTACGAAGATGCGCATGCAGCGCAGGAGGGGATGAGCGATGTTACGGAAAACCGTGGTACTGGCAGCGTGCTTGACCCTGGTCTCGTTCAGTATGGCCTACGCACAGAGGAGCGAGGCGACCGACAAGGGCGCGATTCTGATCAGCGGTATGGCCTCGTTTTCGAGTCAGGGAGGCGATCTATTCGAGGACGTGGAAGAGAACAGACTGACGACCATCGCCATCGTTCCCAGTGTGTTCTACTTCGTCATCCCGGGCCTGGGTATTGGTGCGGATGTATCCTACAACCGCCAGTCCCAAGGGGACAATGCTTTCTACACTCTGGGGGCCGGTCCGAAGGTCGGGTATTTCTTCGATAGCGGCTCGAATGTCATCCCGTATGCCGCTGCGGGGTTCGGCTTCATCACCTTCGGGAATGGTGATAGCGAGAGCGGCTACATTATCAAAGGTGGTGGCGGAATAATGATCCGCAGAGGCCACCTGGCCGTGGCCATCGAGGCCGGATACCAGTACATGAGCGTCGACATCGAGGGCGAGAGCTTCTCCGGGAACACGATCGCCGTCGGGGTCGGCTTCGCCGGCTTCTTGTTCTGAGGTTTGCGAAGGGGCGGCTCCCTGTGAGCCGCCCCTCCGCCCTCAGTCTCGTAGGCAGCCCTCCCTCTTGACCGGGACTCACCTGGGCTGAAGGCTGTCGGGTGGAGCGTGCCCGCTGACGCCACCCACCTGACGAGGAGCCGGTCGAGATGGACGGGACGCAGGTCGCTGAGCCGAGTCTCGCGCGTGGCTGGAAGATCTTCAGCTCGCGGCCGCTTGCCCTGATCGCCGCCCTGATCGTGGCGGTGATCGTCTCGGTCGTCACCTTCCTGCTGCTCGTCTTTCCGGTGATCGCCGGCTACTACTACGCGGTGCGGGAGAGCCGCCGAGAACGGTTCTTCATTGACCTGGAGGCTGTAGCCAGAACGACCGCGGATCTGTTCGTCGGTATCAGGAAGTACTTCCTGGCGAGCTACGTGATCGGGATGCCCGGCCTGGTCGTGCCGCTGCTGATCCTGGTGCTGCCGGTCGTGGCGCTCGGCGAAGGGCGGGAGCTGACGCTCCTCAGCCTCGTCTTCGGCGTTCTCTGGGTCCCTGCCTTCTTCTTGCTCGGCTCCGTCGTCCTGTACGGCTACCCGTACCTCATGCTGAGCGGGAGGGCCACGGCGTCGCTCAGCTACGCCGTGTCGGCGGGTCGCGACACGCCGGTGCGGGCGTTCCTGCTCGGCTTCCTGATCCTCTTCCCGGTCACCGGCTTCCTGTTCCACGTACTGATGGTCTTCTCCTATCCGATCCTGGTCGCCAGCGCGCTGGGTACGGCTCGCCAGGTCGAGCTCGAGCTTCCGGAGGGTGCCGGCCCCAAGCTGGCCGAGTTCGTCAGGGCCCAGGAGGTCACACCCGGCCGACTCGCACTCGGTCTGGGTCTGGCGGCGCTGATGTTCGGCGTGGTCTACGGCTGTGCGTGGCTCTGGGGCGGCGCCGGACTGTTCGTCGGTCTAGGGATAAGCTTCCTGTTGGTGTTCGTGGCGCACGCGAAGGGAATCATCTAGCCGGAGCTGGCCCGGTTCAGGCGTCGAGCCAGGCGAACGGGGTGGCCCTGCTGTCGTCCTCCTCGCCCCAGGCGGCGGTCAGCGCCCGGGCGATCGACATCACATGCTCGCTGGTGTTGCGAATCTGGGTCGTCCGACAAAAGGGGCACTGCAGCGCCGGGCCGCTGTACTCGAGCGTGACCCCCGGGTGATTGGGCAGGTCGACCGTGAGGCTGACGGTGTCCGGTTGCTCGGTGGCGGTGTCGAGCGAGCGCTGGCAGGTGCAGCAGACGTGGCGGCGCAACAACGGCAGGCCTGTCTTTCTGGTGAGTGCGTGCTCGATCGCCGCCGAGAACTTACGGATGAGCTTCGGGAGCGAGTCGAGGTGCCGATGCTCGTGGTGTTCGGGGCAGGCGAGCACGGGGTAGTCGAGGATGCGAATGGTGATAGGACCGTCCGCGCCCTGGACCTCGCTCAGACGGATCGCTTGTAGCGTCTTCCCGCACTTCTTGCACTTCTTCCCCATGGCGGCCGAGCGAATCTAGAAGTAGTCCGGTAGCTTCTCGCGGAAGTCGGGGAAGAAGCGCGATATCACGGCCACGTCGAAGCGCTGGAGGATCGACTCCTTCGGCTCACGATCGAGCAGGAATCTGAAGGCCGCTTCGACGGACGCCTCCGGGCTGAGCCTGCCGCCGGTCAGACCCTGATACGTCTCTTTACCCATGGTGACGATGTGCCGCGTCTCCCCCTTGCCCTTGCGCACGGTGACCTCGAACTCGAATGGATCGCCGGTGCGGGTCGTCTTCACCTCGATCATTACATCTCCCCATTGGATGGTTGTGGTAAGCCTTGACGCGGAGCCTCTACGTGATCGGCTCAGGCGCTCGGATACAGCTTGGTGAGCACGAACTCGCGGTGACCCAGCGCCTCGGCACAGGTCAGCCTGCCGTTGACGGTGCGGGCGAACAGCTCCATTAGACGGTCGCCGGCCTCGTCGAGCGTGATCTCGCGGCGCAACAGGCCGCTCACATCGAGGTCGATGTGCTCGCCCATCGTTTGCGCGGTGAGCGGGTTCCCGGTCAGCTTGACGACCGGCTCGATCGGATTGCCGACGATGTTGCCCTGGCCGGTGGGGAACAGGTGGATGACCGCGCCGCCGGCGGCCATCAGCGTGACGCACTCCGCCGCCGCCGACGAACTGTCCATGAAGTTGAGGCCCGGTACCGTCGGTGCTTCCGCCGGCCCGAGCACATCGACGACCGGTCCGTGGCCGGTCTTCTCGATGTTGCCGAGCGCCTTCTCCTCGATCGTGCTCAGGCCGCCGCGGATGTTGCCCTGGGTCGGCTGCGAGCCCATCGGGTCGACGCCCCTCGACTCGATCGCCGATACGTAGGCGTCGAACGTCGCTTGGAACTTGGCGCGCACCCCGGGGCTCGCGCAGCGCTCGGCGATCAGTTGCTCGCCGCCCGTCAGTTCCGATGTCTCCCCGAAGAAGACCGTGCCGCCGGCCTCGACCACCCGGTCGACGACGCGACCCACGGTGGGGCAGGACGCCAGACCGGTGGTGGTGTCCGATTCACCGCATTTGATGCTGACCCGGATCTCGTTCAGCTCGACCGGCTCGCGCCTCAGCTCCGATGCGTCCTGCACGAACCGCTGCGCGAAACGCGCCGCCTTGCGAATCGTCTCCAGGTCGCCGAACCGCTCGATCGAGAAGCCTTCGACCGGCTTGCCCGCGGCGCGGATACCTTCGACCACGCGCTCCGTCCAGTTCGGCTCGATGCCGATCACGATGACCGAGGCAACATTGGGGTTGGCGCCGGTGCCGATCAGCGTGCGGAAGTGCAACTCGAGATCCTCGCCGTACTGCAGCCGGCCGTAGGGATGGGGAAGCGGTAGCGTATCGGAGATCAACCGCCCCACCCCTTCCGCGGCCGCGTTGGAGATATCGTCCACCGGCAGCACGACGACGTGGTTCCGGATACCCACGCGGCCGGTCTCCCGTCTGTAGCCTGTCAGCTGCATGCTCGCCTCCATATCAGCCATCGAACGACCAGCGGGCCGAGCGGATGTTGTGCACGTGTACATAGTCGCCGGCCGCGATCGGCTCCCTGGCCAGACCGATCGTCACCCGGTACTCGGTGACTTCGCCGCCTTTGGCGATGTCGCTCAGGGCGATCTTGTGGCCCAGCGGGATGTCGCCCCGGGCCTGCAGCGTGATCGTCTCTTCGGTGTCCATGTAGACGCCGGTCACCTGGTCGCCGCGGTTGATGTCCTCGGTGGAGATACCGACGTCGTCGCCTTCGTTGTGGATCAGGAACTTGTGCATGACCCTCTCCGCTTCCGCACGATCGTTGGACGCGAGCAGACAATCTGGCTGAACGGCCGGTCTAATGGAAGGGCCCTATGAGGGGTCGATCGGGGTACCCGTCATCACGTGCTGTTGCATGGTCGAGCCGCCGGGCGCATGATGGCTCGAGTGACTGAACTCGATAGATCGTGAGGCGGCGATATGCGTTGCGCGTTGACCCTCACTGCGGTGCTGCTCGCGTCGGCAACTGCTGTTCCCGCGCAGACTGACGTGATCCCCGGCGTCCCGAGACAGGCCCTGATCGATTCGGGTCCCCCGGCACCGGTCCGCGGGACCACGACCTGCACGATCCAGCGGATCGTCGACGGCGACACCTTCGAATGTGATGAGGTCGGACGCGTGCGGCTCATCGGGATGGACACCCCGGAGCTCAGCCAGGAGCCCTACGGCACGCTGGCTGCGGACGCGCTGGCGGCGCTGGCGCCGGTCGGCTCGCCGGTGGAATTGGAGCGAGATGTCGAATTGCGGGACCGATACGGCCGGATGCTCGCCTACGTTTGGATCGACGGGTTGCAGGTGAATTGGGCGTTGGTGCGGCAGGGTTGGGCCGTCCTGCTCACCTATCCGCCGAACGTGCAGTACGTCGATTGGTACACCGACGCGCAGCGCCGGGCACGGGAAGACGGCGTCGGGCTCTGGGCGGTCGGCGGGTTCGAATGCCTGCCGATCGACCGGCGTCGCGGCAGATGTGACTGAGCTTGAAGGAGAACGGCCATGGTCGGTGTGATTCGCAAGCGGGACATCCTCGCCCATCCGATCGTCACCATTCGGTGCTTCGGGTGGCCGGTCTTCCTCCGGGCGCTGACTGCCAGTCGGCGGCAGACCTTCTTGTCGCTTCTGTGTGAGACTGGTGCACTGCGGCCGCCCACGGTGGAGGTCCCGGAGCTGCTGGGCCACTGCGTCGAGCTGGAACTGCGGGCACGGCGGATCTACCAGACACTGGCGCAGCGCTTCGCCGACCAGGTCGCGGTGCGGCGGTTCTTCCTGACGCTGGCCGAAGAGGAGGGCGAGCATGCCGAGCTGCTCGAGCTGTGCCGGGAGGCGGCAGGCCGGGCGGGCTGGCTGGAGGAGCGCTTCGCGCCGTGGCGTGAGGCGGTGCCGCGGCTCGAGCGGCAGATGAGTGAGGCGGAGGCGTCGCTGGAGGGTCTGGACGATCTGGCCGACGCTTTTCGTCTGACCATCCGAATCGAGTGCTCGGAGATCAACGATGTGTTCCGGGGCGTGGTGGCGGCGACGGATTCCGACTTCGTGAGGAATCTGCGGGCTTTCCAGAGCGCGGGGTCGGCGCACATATCGTATATCGCCGATCGGATCTCGGAGTTCGAGCCGAGCCTGGCCGCCGAATGCCGGAAGATGAGGGCCGAGCTCTTTTAGCTAGAAGGCTTCGCCCAGCGTGATATAGAAGCCGGAATCGCCCTCGCCCAATCCGAAGTCTAGTCTCAACGTGATCCCCTCGGCGCGGACCAGCAGGAAGCGGAGTCCCCCGCCGATCGAATACTTGAGATCGCCGAAGGCGAAGTCGCTCGGCGCGTCGGCGACCTCGCCGATCCCGCCGAAGAGCACCGCGCCCAACCGCCACCAGAGGGGGACGATCCGGTGTTCCGCTTGGACCGCGACCATGTTCCTGTCGCGGAAGCGGCCCAGATAGTAGCCGCGCATCAAGTCCTGGCCGCCGAACAGGAAGAGTTGCTGGAACGGCGGGTCGCCGGTCTCGAATCCGAAATAGCCCTGCAGCGCCAGGACGTGGTCGCGTAACGTATTGATATAGCCGCGCAGGTCGAGGACGTAACGGCCAAATTCGTAGTCGCTGCCGATCGCATCCCCGTTCAGCTCAACTGTAACCTGGTGATACTGACCGCTGGACGCGAAGAAGATGTTGTCGCGGGTATCCCAGGTGGCCAGTACGATGGCGCCCGAGACCACGCCACCTTCGCTGCCCGGGATGTCACGCTGGTCCAACAGGCGGCCTTCCTCGACCTCTTCCAGTCTGCTGCGCTCGAACCGGTAGCCGACCCCGAGGTGCATGGCGTAAAAGAGCCGACGCTCGATGCTGGCCTGCAGGCGCGTGTAGCGTGGCGTGTAGTCCTCTTCGTCGTCCTGCGGGGTATCGTTGCCGATCCCGTAGAACTTGTCGGGGAACTTGCTGTAGCCGGCGTAGCCGACGAAGTGGTAGTCATGCCCGCTCCACCAGAGATCGGAGAAGAGTTCGGCGCTGATCTGGCTGTTGGTCGTGTAGACGAAGACCGGCGTCACCGTCGAGGGCCGGGCGGTGGAATCGGCAGCTGCCGGGCGGAAGTAGTACTGGGCGGCAACGCCGAAGGCGAGCTTCGTTTCCGGCGTGTAGTAGAGGACGGGGATCGGGATCAGCCCGCTGCGTTTCGGCGTGGAAGCCTCTTCTCCCGTCTGTTGCGCGAGGATCGTGCCCGGCGGCGCGCAGCACAGCACGGCGAGCGCGAGGGCGAAGCGCGTCTGACGGACGGCGTGTGGCATCTCGGCGGCCTCTCCCGTCGCTCCGCTGGAGCTAGTCCGTCGTGGCTGTGCTGTCATCCGGCACGTCCTGGCACATCCGTCGCTTTACTACTCCTCGCTGCCGACGAGCTCCTGGAAGCGGGGATCGTCCCAGAGGTCTTGGAACATCCAATCGGAAGCGATGTACTCCTTGCGCTGCGGGATGGCCTCCAGAAACTCCTGCAACATGTCCAGCGCTCGATCCCGCTGGCCGAGCAGCAGTCGGACGTTGGCGGCGTAGTAGTCGATCCAAGGGGCGACGCCTCCGGGCGCGTCGGCCCGGGCCCGCTCGATGACCGCGTCCGCGCTGTCGCGTAATCCTGCGCGAGCGAGGGCCCCCGCCACCCAGGTCTCACCGACGACCTGTCGCTGCTCGCGCGACTGCGGCGCATTCAACTGCCACATGCTGTCCAGCAGTACCCAGGCGCGGTCCACGTCGGGTTCGGGACCCTGGGAGAGCGCCAGGAGGAAGAGCGAGCACGATACGAACCATTCCTCGCCGGGGAAACGGCGGCGCCCCTCGTCGCACCATCGTGCCGATCCGCTTACGTCTTTCAAGTCGAGCGAGGCCTGGAACTGTCGAAAGATGATGACCTGGGCTTGTTCCAAGAACGGGTCCGCCTCCAGCGCCCGCTCGGCGCTGCGCCGCGCTTCGGCGAACTGGGTGTTCAATCTTTGCAGCTCGCTGAGCTCGGCCCAGGCGCGGGCCCGCCAGGGGTCGGCCGCCACAGCGGCTCTCAGATCCTGCTCGGCCCGCTCCCGTAGTTCGCCGGGCTCGCTAGCCTCCCGGGCCGTCGACATCCTGAACAGCAGGTTGCCGCGCAGCTCGAGGGCCGCTGCATCGTCGGGTCCCCGCTCCAGAGCCCGCTCGGCGTGGGCGAGCCCCGCTATTACCACTTCCTGTTCGAAGTCGTCCTGGGTGGCACCCGTGAGCATGGCTCGATCCCAGGCGATCCAACCGCGCAGTACCGCCGGCTCTACCCACGACGGATCGAGCTGCTCGGCCAAGGCGAGGACCGAATCGGCGGCGACCAACGCGCGCACCGCCGCCGCCGAGTCGCCGGCTGCCTCGAGGACGTCCGATTCGATACGCAGAGCTTCGGCCTGCTCGACCACGGCCAGCGCTTCGGGGCTCGTGGTACCGGCGCGCCGCTCACGTAGCTGGACTTCTACTCCGAGACGCTGCCTTAGCCGCCGCGCTACCTGCTCGGCCAGGTCGGTCCGCAGATCCTGCCACTCTTCCACTGGCCCGCCCAGTGCGAAGCTCTCGATCGTCGATTGGCGTCCCGGATCGATGAGCGCCACGTTCAGCGCCAAAGACTCTCTGGAGCCTGTAACACTGCCCTCGACCAGCGTCCCCATCCTGAGAGCTCTTACCAGGCTGTCGAGAGATACGGAGCCGTCCCGGTAGGGCTTCACGCCCCCGCGCGGAACTACGTCCAGGCCGCTGACCCGGCTCAGCTCGTCGATCAGCGCGCCGGTGAACGTGTTGGCCAGGTGACCGAGGCTCTGGTCTTCACTCTCGTCGTCGAAATAGAGAACGGCGATGCGAGTCGGGTCGAGCGCGGCGGCATCGATGGCCGAGCCTCCCGACCTCAGGCCACCGCTTGACAGGACGATGGTAATCAGTGCTGCGGCGACGACAATATTGACCGGGACACCGATCCGCTCGACGCGCGTCCAGCGCTGCTGTCCCCGAGCGCCGTGGCTGTAGGTGAGCAGCAGCACCGTGGGGATCATCGCGACCCAGGCCACCAGACTCACGTCGGCCAGTTGCGGCGCGACGCCGTAGCGGCCGATCAACCAGTCGACGAACTCCAGAACGCCCCAGCCCACAGCCAGGTAGATGCCGAGGATCTGGGGGACGCGCCGTTTCAGCAGGTCCTGCCCGAGGCCGGGCGCCATCGCCACCTCACAGTCCTATTATTGATGCGAGCCCCGCGCCGGGAGCGCCGAGGCGATCCAAAGATGCCACGTCTACAGGCAACGATCAACTTCACGCCTTTGGGATAACCAGCATGGCTGAGGAGGTATCGAGATGCCGTACATCGTGAAGGAGAGCAGAGCGCTCTACGACGAAGCCCTGGCCAAGCTGGCCGGATCGATCAACGACGCGACGCCGGACGGCGACCTCAACTACATCGTCACGTCCATCTTGAGCGACTGGCTGCAGAAACGCGGTCTCAGCTACAGCGCGCTCGCCGATGTGGTGACGGTGCTGGAGACCGCGAAGCTGGAGTTCTATCGCCGGATCGCCGCGCCCTACGAGGACGGTAAGGCCGCGCTGAACGGCGATGTCTACGGCGAGCTGGGTGAGGATTAGTGAGGTCCCGGCAGCTCCTCTAGCTCACCGCTCCCGGTGACGCGATAGAAGGAACCGCGTTCCCATAGCAGCCCCTGGAAAGAGCCGAGCTCTACCAGCGGGACGTCGATCGCGAAGACGCGCCCATCGTAGAGACTCTCCAGCTGTGCGACTTCGGTGTGTCCCACGACGACGGCGTCTGCTTCATAATAGTCCAGGATCGCCTCAACCTCTTCCTGAGTCGCCTGGGTATACGATCCCTCGCTCGCCCGGTGGTAGCCGCGGTACCAGAACGGGCCCCGGCTGCTGTACCAGAAGATCGGCGTCTCGTCGAACACGATCTGGTAGGATCGCAGGTCGATGTACTGGCGGGCCTGGGCGTTGATCTCTTCCAGTCCCAACCCGGCCTCCACCATGTGGGGCCCGATGCCGCCGTGCACGAAAAGGACACCGTTCAATCTGATAGCTGCATGTTTCGTGCGCAGCCACCTGCCCAGCTCCATGTGCGGGCCGTACAGGTCTTGGTACATGATCCTCGTTCGACGCGCGATGCCGCCCAGGTACTTCTGGTTGACGTAACGGAGATCGCCCCACATCACCATTATCTCGTGGTTGCCGAGCACGAAGTGGACGCGACCGCCCGCTTCGAGCGCCTCCCGCTCCAGGCGGTAGATCAGCCACAGGCACTCGGTCACCAGGTCGCCGCGGTCGAATACGTCGCCGTCCACAACCAGGTGCCCGGCCCCCCAGCGCCAGTGCAGATCCGCGTCGATGATCCCGGCATTCACCAGCAGGTCGACGAACGCCTCGTACTCGCCGTGGATGTCGCTGACAACGAATATCTTCGGGACGTCGTCATAGATGTGGGGCTGGATCTCCGGCGGCCGAGCGGCCGCCACGTACTCGGCGAGCGAGTCGCCGCAGAACCCGCGGAAGCGCAGCGTGTCGCCTACGAGGAACGTTCGCCTCTCCACAGAGCCGTCGCAGAGGTAGAAGACGATGGCGGTCGAGTCGTTCTGCCAGTAGATGTGGGGGCCGTCGTCCAGGGAATCGGCTGAGACTTCCAGGGGGGGCATCTCGAAGCTCGAGCGGGCGACCGCTGGCTGCGACGGTACCAGGGCCCCGATCGTGAACATAGCGAGAGTGACTGATGTGGCCTGTCGTTTCTGCATCCTGCAGCTCCGTGTTGAGAGTCCGATCCCGGCCCTTTCGATACCTCTTCCCCGGCCAGACAACTCAACCTAACCTGTGAGTCATGTACACGGCAAAGACGCACGTCTGCTTTGCAGCCTTGAGCGTCATCGCGGCGGCTGGGTGTGGCCAGCCCGAAGGCGGGCCGCAGTTCGCCGTGCGCGACAGCGCCGGCATCGAGATCGTCGAGAATCGGGCACCGTCTGCGCTTGGCGAGGCGGCCTGGTCGGTGGATGAACTGCCGTCCCTAGAGATCGGGCTGGAGGACGGGCCGCCCGAATACCAGTTCTCTCAGGTCGAGGGCGCTCTGCGGCTGCCTGACGGGCGTGTAGCCGTCGCCGACGGCGGCTCGCGGGAGACCCGCTTCTTCGACGCCGACGGCCGCTTCCTTGCCGCCTCGGGTCGGCGCGGCGATGCGCCCGGCGAGTACCGGCAGATCGTCGCGTTGGGCTATGGTCCCGGCGACTCGCTCTGGGTCTTCGACTACGGGAACCGGCGATTCACGATGCTGGCCGGCGATGGCGAGCTGGTCCGGACGCTGACCCTCGACCCGACGCTCTCGAATGTGACCGCCGTCGGCCGCCTGGCGAACGGCTGGTTCGTCGTTCGGGAATTCTGGTCGTCGGCGCGCAGCGACGCGGCGGCGATCCCGTTGGGTCTGGTCCGCGATCCGGCGGCGGTGGCACGTTACGCGCCGGACGGTGCACAAATGGACACGATCGGTGTGTTTCTCGGTCGCGAAATCTACGTCAGCACCGAGGGCGGGCGTGGCGTGATGAGCACGCCGCTCCTCGCTCACACCACGAGCGCCACGGTCCACGCGAACGACATCTTCATCGGCGACCAGGAGACCTTCGAGGTCGGCGTCTATACGGGGGATGGTGCACTGCGCCGCATTATCCGTCTGAGCGGCGTCGATCTGCGGGTCACCGGCGACGACCTCGAGCGGGCGCGAGAAGAACGGCTGGCGAGCGTACCGGCGGAGCGGCGAACGATGATGCGGGCGCAACTCGACGCGATGGATGTCCCGGAGACGCGACCCGCGTACAGTCGTCTGCTGGTCGATTCGGAGGGTGCGCTCTGGGTCGGCGACTACGCGCCCTATCCGGAAGATCCCGTTCTCTGGCGTGTCTTCGACGCAGGCGGTCGGCTCGTCACGGCGCTGCAGGTGCCAGATCGCCTGCGCCTCTTCGATGTCGGAGCCGATTGGATTCTCGGCGTCTGGCGCGACGACCTGGACGTCGAACGCATTCGCCTTTATCGCTTGAGGAAAGATGGCTGAGTTCGAACTTGCTCCCGCCAAGCCGGCAGTACCGGCTAGCCGGCGTGCAGCCCCAGTCGCAGGCAGAGCAGGGCGATGATCGTCTTCGCGTCTTGCAGGCGGCCGTCGAGCAAGGCGTCCCAAAGTTCGGCCTGGCTCATCTCGATCACCTTGATGTCCTCGTCGCCGACGCCCAGTCCCGCCGCCGCCTCGGGCGCGCCGCTCACTTCCCCGTAATAGAGGAAGACGCGCTCCGAGGTGCCGCCGGGCGACGTGTAGAAGGTGGCGAGCGGCCGGAGGTTCTCGACCTCGTAGCCCGTCTCCTCGCTGATCTCGCGAACGATGCAGGCCTCGGTTGTCTCGTCCTCGCGCAGGCCGCCGGCCACGATCTCCTCCGTCCAGCCGGGGCCCTTTTCCAGGGTGGGATAGCGGAACTGGTTCACCAGCACGAGCCGGCCGCTGTCGCGGTTGACGAGGGCGGCGGCGACCGAGTCGCCGCGCTCGAAGCACAGCTGGCGGAGCGGCGAGCTCCAACTCCCGTCGTGCTTGCGATGTTCGATGATCGCCTCCTCGACCTTGAAGACGTCGTCGAGTATCCACCGTCTCTCGAGTACCCTGATTCTCTCCATTCCGCCCGACCTCGAAGTCCGGGATGATCTGTGCTGTCGCGAAGCCCGCTCTGTCTTCCCGAAGAGAAGGGTGGGGCCCTCTTGTCGCAAGCGGTCGGCCCGAGCCGCGCCCGTCGGGTCGCCGGTGAGGTGCCTCGCTGCACCGCTCGTGCGGTGCCTCGGGACGCGTGCGCCGACCGTGCGCCCGATCTTGCCCCGTTCAACTGTTCCTGTTCGACGGCAAGTGGTGTAACTTTCACGCCCCCGACGGGCGGCCCCGCTGGAGCGGGTCGCACGTGGGAGGGGACCGATCATAATGAACGAAGACGCGAACACGACCGACTACGGAGTGCGCCCGCCCGCGGATCTCAACCCGCGGCTCGACCCGGTGTTGGACTTCCCGGACGCCGAGTTCGGGGAGCTCTCCGCCGCCGACTACGAGACGCTGGGCTTCATGTCCGGCCTCGAGGTGCACCAACAACTGCTGACCCGCTCGAAGCTCTTCTGCCGCTGCCCGGCTGGCCGTCTCGCGGAGGCGTGCGATTCCGAGGTGCTCCGCCATATGCGCCCGACTCTCAGTGAGATGGGCGAGTACGACGGGACGGCGCTGATGGAGTTCAAGACGAGGAAGGAGATTGTCTACCAGCTGGAGGAGAACTCGGTCTGCACGTACGAGATCGACGACACGCCGCCATTCGAGATCGATGGAGAGGCAGTGCGGGTGGCTGTCGAGATCGCGCAGCTGCTCGATCTCAACCTGGTGTCAGAGCTGCATGTCATGCGCAAGCAGTACCTGGACGGCTCGATCCCGACCGGGTTCCAGCGCACAGCGATGGTGGGTCTCGATGGAGCGATCCCGTTCCGGGTGCCGGAGCTGGGTGTAGACCGCGAGCTGCGGATCCGCCAGCTATCCCTGGAGGAGGACTCGTGCCGCGAGGTCTCCGATATCGGCCATCGTATCACGTTTCGCACCGATCGACTCGGTATGCCGTTGACCGAGACCGTGACCGAGCCCGAATTGCTGACGCCGTTGGAGCTGCAGGCCGCCGGGCGTCTGTTGGCGCGCGTGGCGCAGGCTACGAGGAAGGTGCGGCGCGGGCCGGGTGCGGCGCGGCAGGACGTCAACGTCTCGGTGGCGGGCGGCCGGCGTATCGAGCTCAAGGGTGTGGACAACCATCGGCGCTTGCCTCAGCTCGTGCATATCGAGGCGTTCCGTCAGCTCAACCTGCTGCGTATCAGGGCGGAGCTGGAGCGGCGCGGTGTCGAATCCGAGTCGCTGGCCCTCCCCGCGGACGGGTTGCCGTGGGAGCTGAGTCCTAATGTGGTGGAGGCGACATCGTCGCTGCTGCCCCTCGACTACGCGCCTGTCCAGCAGGCCCTGGAGCGTGGCGAAAAGGTGATCGCGGTTCGCCTGCCGGGCTTCGCGGAGTTGCTCAACCACCGTACGCAGCCCGGCGTGACCTTCGCCCACGAGATCGCTGACCGCGTGCGCGTCATCGCCTGCCCGGTCCACCGGCCCTTCATGACCCACTCCGATGTGGGGGACTACGGGCTCGACGGGCGCCAGTGGCGCAGCCTCCGCAAGCAGATCAAGGCGCGTAGCGGCGATGCTCTGGTCGTGGTGTGGGCACCCGAGCAGGAGGCGGCTACCGCGGCCCGCGAGATCCTCATCCGCGCGCAGGACGCCCTGGTCGGCGTTCCGGCTGAGACACGCCAGGCCTTCCGCGACGGAACGAACGGCTTCGAGCGCATCTTGCCGGGTCCGGACCGCATGTACCCCGATACCGACACGCCGCCACTGCCCATCGCCGATCGTCTGGTCGTCGAGGTGCGCAAGCAGCTTCCCGAGCCACCCTGGGAGCGGGAGTTACGCTACGAGAGGATGGGGCTCGAGCCCGCCGCGGCGCGGCAGCTCTCCTCCGCGCCCTGGGCGGACCTGTTCGACGCCCTGGCACCCGCCGACGCTGCGACGGCGCGCCGCCTCGCTGCCGCGCTGGCAAAGAGGATACCCTATCATCGTCGTGCGGGTGTCGCCGTCGAGGCCATCGAGGTCGATCGGCTGCGGCCCTTGATCCGCGCCATCGAAGGCGGCGCGATTCGGCCGGAAGCGCTGGAGCCGGCTCTCGACCGCCTGATCCAGCTTGATGAGCGGCCGGTGGACGAACTGTTGGCCGGCTATCTCTCCGGACCGGACGACCTGCTGGAATTGGAGCGCCAGCTGACCCAGGTCACGGCACGGACCGCGGCGCTCGCCGGGAAGCCGGCAGCGGTGGTCATGAAGTGGGCGATGGGCCAGTTGATGCCGCGGTTCCTGGGCCGGCTCGACCCGGCGGTCGTGCGTCATCGTCTGCAAGTCGCGCTGGACGAAGTCGTCGCGGAGGTCGAGACGTGAGCGACCCGAGCGACGATCGCTATCGGGGATATCGCGGTCCCTGTCTCGAAGTGATGAAGCGCTTCGAAATAACCGTGTGGTGTCAAGTTAGAGCACACACGACGCGCGGTCTGTTCGAGGGTCTCCTGCTGCCGCGCTCCGAGACGAGCGACGAGAACCATCTAGTGCTGAAGCTGAACAACGGCTACAACATCGGATTACGATACGACACGATCGAGCGGCTCGAGAAGATCGGCTACCGCGAGGCTCACTACAAGATACCGGAGAAGGAATTCCCCACCGATCCGTCGAAGCCACGGGTCATGCTCTTCGGCACGGGCGGTACCATCGCTTCGCGCCTCGATTATCGTACCGGCGCTGTCATCCCGGCCTTCAGTCCGGGCGAACTCTACGGCTCGGTCCCGGAGCTCGCCGACATCTGTAACCTCGAGACCGAGAAGCTGTTCGGCGTGTTCTCGGAGAACATGGGGCCCGAGCAGTACCTGATACTCGCCGAAAAGGTCGGGGAAGCCGTAAGGGCCGGCTACGACGGCATCGTGATCGGGCATGGCACCGACACGATGCACCATACCGCCGCTGCACTGAGCTTCATGGTACAGCTGCCGCCCATCCCGGTCGTAATGGTCGGTAGTCAACGCTCATCGGATCGGCCGTCGTCCGACGCCGCTCGCAACCTGATCAACGCATGCTGGACGGCAGCGCGCGGGCCGATCGCCGAGGTGATGGTCTGCATGTTCGGTCCCACCTCCGATCGGTACAACCTTCTCCATCGCGGTACGCGCGTGCGAAAGATGCACTCGTCCTACAGAAGTACCTTCCGTACCTTGGGTGATACCCCCCTGGCGATGGTGGAGGACGGAAGGATCACGGCTCTCAAGGATGACCACCGCGTACGACGCCAGGATCGCGATGTCGTCATCCGGGCCGCGTACGAGGAGCGTGTCACGCTGGTCTACTACTACCCCGGCATGCATCCTGACGTTGTCGACGCCCTTGTGGAGAAGGGCTACAAAGGGATCGTGATCGCAGGCACCGGCCTGGGCCACGTGAACCGGAAGATCTACCCGGCGCTGGAACGGGCGCGTGACGCGGGGGTGCAGGTGTACATGACACTGCAGACCCTCTGGGGGTTCGTGCAGATGCACGTGTACGAGACGGGACGCGAAATATTGCAGCTTGGCGTGATCCCCCTCGCCAACATGCTGCCCGAGGTCGCTTTCGTTAAACTGGGCTGGGCGCTCGGCTGTCAACCGACTGAACCCGAAGCGGTCCGCCGGCTCATGACTACGAACCTGGCCGGTGAGATGACGGAGCGCGAACCGCACGACGGCTTCTTGATCTTCCAAGGTGGCGTGCCGGAGGTCCGCGAGTTTCTGGAGAGAGTGTGGAAATGAACACGCTACATCGAGAGGATTCGCCCCTGCTGGGCGGCGACGGCTTGGGGCGCGAGCTCGGCAAGCCACGCTCCGAGTGGACCGTCGACGATTTGATAGGCCTGGTCAGCGGCCGGGACATCCGCATTGTAAGTCTCATGCACGTAGGCGGTGACGGCTGCTTGAAGACGCTCGACTTCGTTCCTCAGAGTGTCGCCCATCTCCGGGATATCATCGAGGGCGGCGAGCGAGCCGATGGCTCGAGCCTGTTCGCCGGGATGGGAATCCCCACCGGCGCTTCCGACATCGTCCTACGGCCCCGGATCGAGCGCTCGTTTCTCGACCCCTTCGCCCCGATCCCGACTCTGGTGCTCATGTGCGGTCACAACAGCCGCGACGGCACACCGCTTCCCCAATCGCCGGACACGATCCTGCGGCGCGCCTGCGAGCACCTGCTGGCGGAGACCGGCATCGAGCTCTGGGCACTGGGCGAGGTGGAGTACTTCCTGGGCAAGCGCTGGGACGAGACCGACATATACGGGGCCGACGACCGGGGCTACCACGCTGCCTCGCCGTTCGTCTTCGGAGAGGGGCTGCGTCGCAAGGCGCTGGCGCTGCTGGCCGAGATCGGCGTCCCGATCAAGTATGGTCACAGCGAGGTCGGCTATATCGAGGCGAAGGAGACCGAGGGGGTGATCTGGGAGCAGCACGAGATCGAGCTGGCGTTGAGCCCACTCCCCGATGCGGCGGACGGGATCCTGCTCAGCCAGTGGGTGTTGCGCAATCTTGCCTACCAGAAAGGGATGCGCTGTAGCACCGACCCGATGATGCTGGAGGGACACGCGGGGAACGGGCTGCACATCCATTTCGCGCCGATGAAGAACGGACTGCCGCTGGCGATCAAGGACGGTGACGGGAACTTGAGCGAATCGGCGACCTGGCTGATCGGCGGCCTCGTTCAGTTGGGCGAGGCGCTGATGGCGTTTGGCAATCAGATGGAGGAGTCGTTCGTGCGGCTGCTGCAGGGTAAGGAGGCGCCCAACACTATCGTTTGGGGTCAATACGATCGTAACGCGCTCGTCCGGTTGCCGATCGTCGCCACCGATGCGGAAGGCCGGGTCGTCACGCCGCCGACTATCGAGTTCCGACTGGCCGACGGTTCCGCGCTACCGCATCTGCTGCTGGCCGGCGCCGCCCTGGCGATGATCTGCGGCCGCGACACAGCGGATCTGGACGGCCTCCTGAAACGCACTGTCTCGGGCGGCGCGGCTGGGGCGCCGGCGGCGGCGGCGAAGGTACCGGAGAACTTCGCCGAGGTCGCCGACGCGCTGGCGCGAGACAGGAAGACGTTCGAGTTGGGCGGAACCTTTCCGACGGAGCTGATCGACGGAGTGATCGGGAGCCTCAGGGCGCGGTGACCCCGGACGGCGAGAAGCCGGCCTCTACTGCGAGCCGGCGATTTGGCGAACCCGCGGATGACGGTCCTTCACGTAATTCGATAGAACGTCCGAGGCCCGTCGGTCCGCTATCTGCTTGAGGGCGAGTGCCGCCGTGGCTCGGGTCTGTTCGCCCCAGCGGCGCTTGCGGATGATCAGCCCCCTCCTCTGCTTGAGGACCCGTGCCAGCGGATCGATGCACGCAGACTGCCCCAACTCGCCCAGCGCCTGGCAGCAGGCGATGGCGATCCTCGAGTCTTCCGTCTCCTCGAGGATGCCGGCAAGCTCCTCAACGGCTGCGGCGGACCTGAGGTGTGCGAGGCTGCGAATCGCGCCCTTCGCCACCGACACCTCCTCGGCTCTGGCCAGCGGCAGGATCACGTCGATCAGAGAATCATTACGCAGCCGCTCGAACAGGCGGAACGCAGCGCGCCGGATCTTCGGGCTCGCGTCCCCGAGGTTGTAGGCCAACTCCCTCCTCAGATCGCGCGTAACGGTATCGATGACCTCGAGAATCCTGAAGCGCTGCTCGACCGTAACTTCCGTGACCACCGCGCGCCTTAGCTGCTCGCCGGCGTCCGGGCCCATCTCGGCCAGCAGGCGCGCGGCCATTTGGCGAACCCGGTAGTCCCTCTCTTCCTTGATTACCTCGATCAACAACGGGATGCTCGGCCTGCCGAGGCTGCCGATGACCTGCGCGGCCCGCTCCTGCCGCTCGGGTTGGGCCGACCGCAGGTCCTCTTTCAACAGCTGCTGCGCGGTCGCGTCGAGTCGACGGTCCAGGGTCCTCCCCATGCTCTCATGGCCGGCGCCCACACGCTCCAGCTCCTCGTGCCGGGCCCTCAGCTCCATGAGGATGCGGCTGGCGGCCTGGTAATCGGCGAAGTAGAGCGCGCACGACGCCATGCCGTAGAGCACGGTCGCCAGTTCCTGCAGCACACGCGGTTCCGCCTCACTCTGCAGCGCGCTGAGCAGCTCGTCGGTCGACAGCTCGGTGAACTTGTGCTGCAGTCCCAGGATGAGACCGTCGAGCAGCGCCCGGCAGGCCATTACCGTGATCTCGCGGTCGCGAGCGTCCTGTTCGGCAAAGTCCTCGAACAGACGCTTCAGCAGTCGCTGCATCAGCCGGTGCTCGCCCCTGACGAGCAGTTCCTTGCCGAAACGCGGGAGCGCATCGCGAAGCGCGGCGGCCGGCTCCTCCAGCATCTCGCGGGCCAGCTCTGCCGTTGCCGACTCCTCGATCTCCTCCTCCTCCACCTCGAACTCGACCGAGCCGAGAAGGTCTTCGACGACCCCCGCAGCGTAGTGCCGCTGGTTGAAGGCGAGAAAGCGGAGCCCCCGCTCCTTCGCGAAATCCTCCCAATAGTAGCCATCGACGCCCTCGGCCGGCGGACTGCGCAAAGCGTCGATAAAGGTATGGAGCTCGCTCTGCGGAATGTTGGCGGAGAACGTGATGCTGTTGATCCCCACCGACTCCAATAGCTGAACCAGGCTCGCCGCCAGCGGTGCATACCCGGTCGTATCGACACGCGCACCGTTGACCAGCAGCGATCGATCGGCACGGGCGAGCGTAAGCACCTGGTGCCGATCCAAGACACCACCCAGCGCCTCGTGCAGCTGCTGGAGCGACCGGGTCACCGGCTTGCTGTCCATCGGGTAGAGGCGAGCGTTCTGCGCCGCCCCCTGAAGCAGCCGTACGATCTTGGGTATGTAACCGAGCTCCTTAGGCCCGAGTTCCTCTTCACGGGCCACCGGCTGCTGCACCGTCACCCGTCCCCTCTTTCTGCGCAGGCGCGAGTAGCGGACCTGGCGCAGCTCGATCTGATCCAGACCCTCTTCGAGCGCGAAGTTTCGCCAGAAGCCCTGGTCGATCGACTCGGGCTTCAGCGTTCCCAGCGCCATCAGCAGTCTGCGGACCTCCTCGCGGGTCACGCCGCGCCGGAACACGATACCTTGCAGCTCGAGACGTGTGAGCAGCTTGAGGAACGAGCTGGCCAGCATGTGGAAGCGGGTGACATCGAGTCGCTGTCCGTTCGCCAGCAAGACACGCTGCGCCTGCGACAGGTGCAGCAGCTCGTTGTGGTCGAGTATCACCTCGAGTGCCTCGTGCACGTCGCGCAGCGCGTCGGCGATCGTCTTACTCTCGGGCGGGTAGAGCTGGATGTTGCGCACCGCCGACATGAGGGTGCGCAGGACATAAGGGACACGAGCGACGCTGCGCGGCTCGAGTCGGCGTTCCTCCTCCTCCTCGCCCTCCAGCACCTCCGTCGTGTAGTTCGCCGCCTCGTCGGCATCGAAGACCGACCGGCTGAAATCGAGCTGGACCTGCTCGTAGCGCCTAGCCTTCTCCTCGTTGGCAGAACGCTTGTAATGATAGGCGAGCAGCGAAGCCGAGGGCAGCAGCCGCCGCTGGTACAGACCTTCCTGGTACGCCCCGACCTGTTCGTGCAGCTCCTCGCGTCGGTCGCCGTCTATCGCGCCGTAACTGATCTCGAGCACCCGCTTACCGAGAAACCGCATCATCTCGTCGTTGACTTGGAAGTCGACACTGACGAGGCCGAGCGCTTCGGCGCGGTCGAGGAACTCGAGGACCCGGTTCTCATCCATCTCGGTGCTGCCGGCCAGAACGCTGAGCGATACGTCCTCGCCCAAGGTCGTGGCACGCTCCAGCAAGTCGCGGCCCTCCTCATCGAGATCGGCGATCTTCTGCATGACGATCTCTTCCAGCGAGCGCGGCAGATAACCCTCCTCGAGCCTCTCGACCGCCCACTCCTGGCCGACCAGACTGACTCGCCCGTCGTTCACCAGCTTACGGATGATCTCGCCGAGGAACAGCGGGTTGCCACCGGTGGTCGCTGCGAGCTCCGGGATGAAACCGTCCGGCGCTCTGAGACGCGGGAACACCGTCTTCAGGTGCTCCGAGATGGCTCCCTCGTGCAGTGGCTGCAGCGTCATGCGTTGCAGCTCGAGCGCCGTCTGACGGCTGGTGCAGAACCTTTCCAGTGGAGAGGCATCCTCTTCGCCGTTCAGCTTGAGCATCTCCGTCGAAGAGCCGCAGACGAAAAGCGGGATCTTCCTGCGCTGGGCGAGCACCCGAAGCAGCAGAAGGGTAGCCTCATCGGCGAAATGAATGTCATCGATGAGTAGCACAGTGGGCCGCAAGTCGGCGGCACGGGGGAGACACTGTGCTAGGGTGGCGAAGATGCCCTGCCGAGCGGAGCCGTTGCCTTCGCCGAGGCTGCCGAGTTCGTCGCCGAATTGTGGCAGGACGCGCGCCAGGTAACCGACCTCGTCCTTGGTCAGCTCCTTGATCAGCTCGAGTCCCTTGTCGTGGCGCTGGTTCAGCATCGCCACGAGGATGCGGCTCGCCAGGTAGTAGGGGCGGTAGGCCTCCTGGAGGTCGCCGACGACCTTGACGGTGCAGAATGTGTCGTCACCGGCCAGGTTGCGACGGACCGCATCGACGAAGGTCGTCTTACCCATACCGGGGCCCGCCTCGATGACCAGGAAGTGGTTCTCACCGCGTGCCACGGCCTGCAGCGCCTCGGAGACGACGCCCATCTCCTCGTCGCGTCCGGCGAGACCCGTTGCCTTCAGGCGGTAGAGGGCCGTCTTCTGGAAGACCTTCTCGGGATCGATCTCCGCTGCACTGGCCGCCTGATTCCGCCCCGACTGCTTGGCGTGAAAGAGAGCCGTGTCCGCAGCCTGGAACAACTCTTTGGCGTTTGTGGCGTCTTCGGGCGCTGTGGCGAACCCGATGCTCAGGCTGATCGGCACCGTCAGATCGGCCTCGCGCAGCCGGAACGGTCGGTCCCGGCATCTCTGTAGCAGCCGGTCCGCCATCTCCCGAGCCTCCCGGCGGCTGGACTTGGGGAGCAGCAGCATGAACTCGTCGCCGCCGTAGCGGACCGGCAGCCCCTGTTCGCCGCCTACCTCTTTGACCAGCGTGGCCATCCAGGTCAGCGCCTGGTCGCCCGTGTCGTGCCCGTGAGTGTCATTGATCTGCTTGAACTGATCGAGGTCGATCATCAGTAGCGAGAGCGGATAGTCGTCATCCCGCTCCCAGCGGACCTTGTGCTCCAGGTAGCTGAGCAGGAAACGGCGGTTGTGGATTCCCGTCAACTCGTCCTCGAAGATCAGGCGCGAGGGGTCCTTGCCTATGTGTTCCAGGAGATCTACGAGATCCGCGTACTGCATCGAAGTTGGGCTCTCCTCCGCCGTTAAGTCACGCTGGGTCCGGGCGATCGGGCCGTTCGTCGTGTCCCCCTTGGGTCGATAGGTCGGCGGGGCAGTCCGAGGACTGGTCTGTGATCTGGCGTACTTCCATCCGTGCCGAAATGGGGGAGGGGAACGGGGGTCCGGGAGGCAGGCCCCCCGGATGCCTCGATCGGCTTAAAAAACTAGAAAATCGCGACTTATAAAGCAATCTCTGTAAGCGAGCGGCTTGACGACGCGGCCGATCTTCGCGACCTGGCTGCGGAATTGGGACCAGCTTATCTTGCGGCGATCCCAGCACCTTCACCAATCGGAGCGAGCAGAGAAGCGATGACGATCGACCTGCGGAATCGGAGTTTCCTCACCCTCGAGGACTACACGCGCGACGAGATCCTCCACCTTCTCGACCTCTCGAGACAGCTGAAGGCAGCGAAGAGAGAGGGCAAGGAAAGGCAACACCTGAAGGGCAAGAACATCGCGCTCATCTTCGAGAAGACCTCGACCCGGACCCGCTGCGCCTTCGAGGTCGCGGCCTTCGATCAAGGCGCCCAGGTAACCTACCTGGGACCCAGTGGGTCGCAGATCGGCCACAAGGAATCGATGAAGGACACAGCCCGGGTGCTCGGCCGCATGTACGACGGCATCGAGTACCGCGGCTTCGGTCAGCACACGGTCGAGGAGTTGGCCGAGCATGCCGGCGTACCGGTCTGGAACGGGCTCACCGATCAGTACCACCCCACGCAAGCCATCGCCGACGTCATGACCATGGCCGAGCACACCGACAAGGCGCTCGAGGATATCGCCTTCTGTTACTTGGGCGATACCCGGAACAACGTGGCGAACTCGCTCCTGATCTGCGGCTCGAAGCTCGGCATGGACGTGAGGCTCGCCGGCCCCAAGTCGCTCTGGCCCGACGAAGAGCTGCTGGCGCGCTGCCGCGCCAACGCCGAGGAGAGCGGCGCCAAGATAACCGTGACCGAGAGCGTCAAGGACGCTGTGAAGGACGCCGACTTCCTCTACACCGATGTCTGGCTCTCGATGGGCGAGCCGGAGGAGAAGTGGGTGGAGCGGATCAAGCTGCTCAAGCCTTATCGGATCGACATGGATGTGCTGACGCTCAGCCGCGTCCCGACGGTCAAATGCCTGCACTGCCTGCCCGCATTTCACAATCGCGAGACGACCGTCGGCCAGCGGATCTACGAGAAGTTCGGTCTGGACGGGATGGAGATCACCGAGGACGTCTTCGAGTCGGAGCACTCCGTTGTGTTCGACCAGGCCGAGAACCGGCTGCACACGATCAAGGCCGTCATGGTCGCAACGCTCGGAGACTCGGGCACGGTGAAGAAGAGCTGACGAAGGCACGCCGAGCCTGTCCTTCGCTGCCCAGCCAGATCCCGCTGCATGCTCCCACTCCGCTGGCGCGCAGGGGGGTTGGCATTGACAACGCCCGAGAATCCTTGTTTTCTAGCTTCTCTTAAGAACGACAGACGAGGGGGCTCCTGCTCCACGATCCGGAGGTAGCCGCAATGGAGGAACAGGGCCGCATCGAAGGCCAGCGGGGGCTGGAGGAGATAGGCATCCGCAACGTCAACACGTTGTGGTGGAACCTGACCACGGCGGCGCTCTACGAGCACGCCTTGCAACGCCGCGAGGCGCTGCTCGCCCACCTGGGACCGCTGGTGGTGCGGACCGGGCAGTACACCGGCCGCTCGCCCCACGACAGGTACGTGGTGAGCGAGCCGTCGAGTCGGGACAAGGTGTGGTGGGGACCGGTCAACCAGGCTATCGCTGAGGACCGCTACAAGGCGCTGCGCGCCCGGCTGACCGCCTACTTTCAGGGCAAGGACCTGTACGTCGAGGACTGCTACATCGGTGCCGAGCCCGCCAGCCAGATGCCGATCCGGGTCGTCACCGAGACCGCGTGGCACAAGCTGTTCGCCCGCAACATGTTTTTGCGCGAGCTCGACCCCGAAAAACTGGCTCGACACCGGCCCGGGTTCACCCTCATCCACGCACCGGGATTCAACGCCGACCCCGAGGTCGACGGCACGCGGTCGGAGGTATTCGTCCTGGTACACTTGGGCCGCCGTGAGACGATCATCGGCGGGACTTCGTACGCCGGCGAGCTCAAGAAGGCCATGTTCACGGTAATGAACTACTACCTTCCGCAGCAGGAAGTGCTCTCCATGCACTGTTCTGCGAACTACGGGAAGGACGAGAACGATGTGGCCATCTTCTTCGGGCTGTCAGGCACGGGAAAGACGACGCTGTCGGCGGATCCGGAGCGGTCACTGATCGGCGATGACGAGCACGGCTGGGGCGCTGACGGTGTTTTCAACTTGGAGGGTGGCTGCTACGCCAAGGTGATCCGTCTCGACCCGGAGACGGAGCCGGAAATCTACGAGACGACCCGCAGGTTCGGTACGATCCTGGAAAACGTGGCGATCGACACCCGCACGCGGCGCGTCGATCTCAGCAGCGACGCGTTGACTGAGAACACACGCGCCTCGTATCCGATCAGTCACATCCCGAACGCGTCGAGGACCGGTCGGGCGGGCCACCCGAAGACGATCGTCATGCTCACCTGCGACGCCTTCGGTGTGCTGCCGCCGGTGGCGCGCCTGGACAACGCGCAGGCGATGTACCACTTCCTTTCCGGCTATACCGCGAAGGTGGCCGGCACCGAGCGTGGTGTGACCGAGCCGCAAGCTACGTTCAGCGCCTGCTTCGGCGCACCGTTCATGACGCTGAACCCGACGGTCTACGCAGATCTCCTGGGCCGGAAGATCGCCGAACACGACGTTCAGGCCTGGCTGATTAACACGGGCTGGACTGGTGGGCCGTACGGCGTCGGTGAGCGGATGAGTCTCCCGTACACCCGGGCCATGGTGCGCGCCGTGCTGAACAGGGAACTCGATGGAGTGGCGATGAACGAGGATCCGGTCTTTGGCGTGCGGGTGCCGGAGTCGGTGCCCGGCGTGCCGACGGAGCTGTTGCAGCCGCGGAACACCTGGTCGGATGCGGGGGCGTACGACGAACAGGCGGCTAAGCTCGCCGGGATGTTCGTGGAGAACTTCGAGCAGTATGCGCCGGACACGTCGGAAGCGGTGAGGGCGGGCGGTCCGCGGGCAGCCGGCTGAGCGATTAGAGGCTACGATGTCCGGTCGCACGAACACGAGCGTAGTCGCGGTAGCCGAGCTCTACCGGCGATATCAGCGCGATCCCGGCTCCGTAGACCCCGTCTGGCAGGAAGTCTTTCGCGACCTCGACGACCGAGCACGCCGCTGGCTCGAGTCGCAGGATGGCACTACACGCGCCGCTGCAGCCGGCCGCGCGACGACTGCCGCACGACCCACGCCGCTCACCGACGACGCCCGGGCCGCCGCGCTCGATTCCGTCCGGGCGCTGATGCTCATCCGCTCCTACCGGGTGCGCGGCCACCTGGAAGCCGATCTGGACCCCCTCGTCTTGGCAGGCAAGCAGCCGCATCCCGAGCTCGACCCGACGAGCTATGGCTTCGGCGACCAGGACTGGGACCGCCCCATCTACATCCACGGGGTCCTGGGGCTGGAGAGCGCGACGCTGCGGGAGATCGTACAGGTGCTGCGCCGCGACTACACGGGTACGATCGGTCTCGAGTTCATGCACCTCCAGGACCCGGATCAGAAGGCCTGGATACAGAAGCGCATGGAGGGCGTTCTCCATCACAGCAAGATCAAGTCGGAGGACCGTGTCACTATCCTCGAGCGGCTGACCGCGGCGGAGACCTTCGAGAAGTTCTTGGATAGGAAGTACACCGGCACCAAGCGTTTCAGTCTGGAGGGCGGCGAGTCGGCGCTGCCGGCGCTGGAGACGATCCTGGCCAGTGCGGTAGACATGGGTGTCCGCGAGGCCGTCATCGGCATGGCGCATCGCGGCCGTCTGAACGTGCTGACGAACTTGATGCAGAAACCTTTAGCGGCTGTCTTCCACGAGTTCCAGGGCGGCGCATCGTCGCCCGACGAGATCGGCGGCTCGGGTGACGTCAAGTATCATCTCGGTACGTCCACCGATCGGGAGATCGGCGGCCAGAAGGTGCACCTGACGTTGGCGCCGAACCCGTCGCATCTGGAGGCCGTCGATGCCGTCGTGGTGGGCAAGGTCCGCGCGAGCCAGGACCAGCGCGGCGATCACGAGCGCTGTCGTGTGATGGGCTTGCTGATCCACGGCGATGCCGCGTTCGCCGCCCAGGGCGTGGTGGCCGAGACGCTGCAGTTCACCGACCTCGACGGCTACACCACCGGCGGCATCATCCACCTGATCATCAATAACCAGATAGGATTCACTACCAATCCGATGGCCGCGCGGTCGAGCCCCTACCCGTCGGACCTGGCGAAAGCGATCCAGGCGCCCATCGTGCACGTGAACGGCGACGATCCCGAGGCGGTCGTGCAGGCCGCCGCCTTCGCCGCCGAGTACCGCCAGATCTTCAAGCGCGATGTGGTGATCGATCTCTACTGCTACCGGCGGCACGGCCACAACGAAGGCGACGAGCCGGCCTTCACCCAGCCGCTGATGTACGAGAAGATCAGGACGCACCCCACAACACGTGAGATCTACGCGAAACGCCTGATCGAAGACGGTGTGCTCGCACAAGATGACGTCGATGCACTCGTCGCCGAATCGCAGGCTCGGCTCGAACAGGGATTCGCCGCCGCCGCCGACTACTCGGCCAGCAAGGCGGACTGGCTGGAAGGCGCCTGGCTCGGATTGGAGGCGGCGGACTCTGCTACCTGGCAGCCGCCCGAGACGGGAGTCGAAACCGGTGCTCTCCGCGAGGTCGGCACCGCACTAACCAGCGTGCCGGCGGGATTCAACATCAACCGCAAGATCGTCCGCCAGCTCAAGGCCAAAGCTGAGATGTTCGAGTCCGGTGCCGGGCTCGACTGGTCGACGGGCGAGGCGCTCGCCTTCGGGACACTGCTGCTCGAGGGGAATCGCGTGCGTCTGTCAGGTGAGGACAGTACTCGCGGGACCTTCTCGCAGCGACATGCCGCCTGGATCGATCAAGAGACCGAGCAGGCCTACGTCCCCCTCAACCACATCCGTGACAGCCAAGCGCAGTTCGAGGTCATCGATAGCCCGCTCAGCGAGTACGGCGTTCTGGGCTTCGAGTACGGCTACGCCATCGACGAGCCGCGGACGCTGGTGCTGTGGGAGGCGCAGTTCGGCGACTTCTCCAACGGCGCGCAGGTCGTTATCGATCAGTTCATCGCGGCCGGCGAGTCGAAGTGGCACCGCATGTGCGGCCTCGTGATGCTCTTGCCACACGGCTACGAGGGTCAGGGGCCCGAGCACTCGTCGGCGCGGCTCGAGCGATTCCTGCAGCTCTGTGCCGAGGACAACATGCAGGTCGTCAACTGCAGCACGCCCGCCAACTACTTCCACGTGCTGCGGCGCCAGCTTCACCGCAAGTTCCGCAAGCCGCTGATCATCATGACACCGAAGTCGCTGCTGCGGCACAAGCGGGCGGTATCGAGGCTGGATGACTTCGGGCCGGGAACGCGCTTCCAGAGGGTCACGGAGTGCGAGCGCCCCTGCGACCCGAACGAGGCGCGACAGGTCGTGCTCTGCAGCGGCAAGGTGTACTACGACCTGCTGGACGAGCACGAGACGCGCGATGCTCGCGACGTACAAATTCTACGTGTCGAGCAACTGTACCCGTTCCCGGCCGGCGATCTGACGGAGAGGCTCGCGCCGTATTCGCACTGCTCTCTGGTCTGGTGTCAAGAGGAGCCGGCCAACATGGGCGCCTGGACCTTTATCGCCGACCGGGTTGCGGAAGTCGCGAACGAGTTGGGCTTCGCCGAACCGCGACCGCGCTACGCCGGTCGCCCGCCGTCGGCATCTCCGGCGACCGGCTTGCATCGGCGGCATCAGGAGGAACAGAAGCGCCTGGTCGACGAGGCATTGACGATCACAGGGACCGAGAAGACGAAAGCGAAGTAGCGTCATGGCGATCGATATCGTGGTTCCCGACCTCGGAGAATCGATTACCGAGGGGACGGTGGCTACCTGGCTGAAGGAGGCGGGCGATCCGGTGGCGGCCGACGAGCCGCTGCTCGAGCTGGAGACCGACAAGGCGACGCTCGAGATCCCGGCGCCCACCGCCGGAGTCCTCAGCGAGATCCTCGTCCAGGAGGGCGAAGATGTTGAGGTCGGCGCGTTGTTGGGTCGCATCGAGCCAGGTGGCGGCGAAACCGTCGCGGCCGCCGAGGCGGAGACCCCCGAGCAGGCGGAACCTGAGACCGCCGCCGCGGCGGCAGATGCGACGCCCGCGGCGCACCCATCGGCTCCGACGGCCCCGGTCGCAGCCGCGAGCCTCGATCCGACGGAGGTCCCGCGCAGCGGACCCGACGGCGCCGTGACGCTGGAAGACCTGAAGTCGTTTCTCGAGCGGACGCCGCCGCCTACTGCGACCGCCGAGCGTCGCGAGGAGCGTGTCCGCATGTCGCGGCTGCGGCGTACTGTCGCCGCGCGGTTGAAGGAGGCGCAGAACACAGCGGCGATCCTCACGACGTTCAACGAAGTGGACATGAGCGCGGTGATCGAGATACGCAAGCGCTACCGCGATAGCTTCGAGGAGAAGTACGGTGTGCGGCTCGGTTTCATGTCCTTCTTCGTCAAGGCGTCCGTCGCGGCGCTGAAGGAGATGCCGGAGGTCAACGCTCAGATCGATGGCGACGAGATCGTCTACAAGCATTACTACGACATCGGGATCGCCGTGAGCACCGATAGCGGCCTCAAGGTCCCGGTCGTGCGTGACGCCGACCGCAAATCGTTCGCCGAGATCGAGCGAGACATCGCGACACTCGCCGCGAAGGCGCGCGACGGTAGCCTCGCCTTCGAAGAGATGGAAGGTGGCACGTTCAGCATCAGCAACGGCGGCGTCTTCGGCTCGCTCCTGTCGACGCCGATCCTCAACCCGCCACAGTCGGCGATCCTCGGCCTGCACAAGATTGAGGAGCGGGCCGTGGTCATAGATGGGCAGATAGAGGTGCGGCCGATGATGTACCTGGCGCTCAGTTACGACCACCGGCAAGTCGATGGGCGCGAATCGGTGACCTTCCTGGTCAAGGTCAAGGAGCTGATCGAGACACCGACGCGGCTGATGCTGGAACAGTAGCAGGGAGAGAGTAATCAGTAGTCAGTAATCAGTGATCAGTAGTCAGTAATCAGTAGTCAGTGATCAGTAATCAGTAATCAGTGATCAGTGATCAGTAGTCAGTAATCAGTGATCAGTGATCAGTAGTCAGTAATCAGTGATCAGTAATCAGTAATGAGAACCCAGCGATCACTGATCACTGGTCACCTATCACTGATCACTGGTCACCTATCACTAGTGGATCGTAACTAAAGTTGCGTTGACATGGGCCCCCATGCTATCTTGGCTCATGTTTACTTCACCGTTCCCGATCGAGCTTTCGGCGGACGAGCGGGCGGAGCTCGAACGGCTGGCCA